>JACCDV010815642.1_pt1 | contig 36846 bp, 59 predicted proteins | sample 7446131 | NCBI WGS metagenome assembly JACCDV01 (sample SAMN15323448, study PRJNA562643) | freshwater metagenome | isolation source: river surface water | place: USA:Blue River Watershed | collected 2017-08-17
CCCAGAACCAAGTACCCACCCCCCCCACCCCATACCCCTATCACATCCCACAGCCCCAAGAAAAAATTTTGAAAAAAAATCTGAAATGAGATAGACTTGACTTATGCGTCAACACGCATGGGGATTAGGTGCCTACCGCAGGCCCGCCTGATCAGCGAGAGGAGGGTTGAACTCCCTGCTCTAGTCCCCAGCCGTGTTGGTGAAAAGGGTAACGCTATGGGACGCTGTAGCTATGTTGCATCGTGAGGGCTTTGCAATTGAGAAAACCGCCCATCTCCGTTCAGAGGGAAGCACCCTGCTGATAATTGGGACACCAACAACCTTCACTAATGGCACAATGCAGCCATGACAACAGAATCAACTGACAAGAAGATCAAGCTGCACCCTGAAGTTCAGGAGAGGTTGGACAACGCGCACCAGAAGAAGCTGAATGAATTAGCGGCTAACCCGTTCGTGCAGTTCGTCACGCGCTACAAGAATCATCCTGTTCTGTTTGTGAAGGAAGTCTTGAACACGAACCCTGATGAGTGGCAATGCACCTTCCTGAATCACATCGCGGCTGGCAACAGGCGTATCAGCGTCAGGTCTGGTCACGGTGTCGGCAAGTCCACGGCGGCGTCATGGGCGATCATTTGGTATCTGTTGCTGCGCTACCCCGTCAAGGTCGTGGTGACAGCGCCAACCTCAAGCCAGTTGTATGACGCTTTGTTTGCTGAGTTGAAGCGTTGGGTAAAGGAACTGCCACCTACCTTAAGGGATATGCTCGAGGTCAAGCAAGACCGCATCGAGGTAAAGGAAGCTGCGACTGAGGCGTTCGTGTCAGCGCGTACATCCCGCGCCGAGCAGCCTGAAGCCTTGCAGGGTGTGCACTCTGACAATGTGATGCTGGTGGCTGATGAGGCATCGGGTATCCCTGAACAGGTGTTCGAAGCGGCTGCTGGCTCGATGTCTGGTCACTCTGCCGTGACGCTGCTGCTCGGCAACCCTGTGCGAAGTTCAGGATTCTTCTACGACACGCAGAACCGTCTCGCGAATGATTGGGTGACGATGAAGGTTAGCTGCGTTGACTCCCCACGGGTCAGCGAGGCGTATGTCGAGGAGATGAAGGCGCGTTATGGCGAGGAATCTAACGCTTATCGCATTCGCGTACTTGGTGAGTTTCCAAGAAGTGACGATGACACGATCATCCCGATGGAGCTGCTGGAGCTGGCTAAACACCGTGATGTCGAGGTCAGCAAGTCGGCTAAATTGATATGGGGAGTCGATGTGGCGCGCTTTGGCGGCGACAGGTCTACTCTTGCCAAGCGTCAGGGAAACGGCTTGGTTGAGCCGATCAAGGTGTGGAAGAACTTGGACTTGATGCAGTTGACGGGCGCTGTGGTGGCTGAGTGGGAAGCATTAGCACCTAGCCAGCGTCCGCATGAGATATTGGTTGACTCGATTGGCTTGGGCGCTGGCGTGGTTGACCGTCTGCGTGAGTTGGGTTTGCCTGTTCGCGGCATCAATGTGAGCGAGAGTCCTGCGATGGGAACGACTTATAAGAACCTGCGTGCCGAGCTTTGGTACAAGTGCAAGGCGTGGTTTGAGGCGCGTGACTGCATCATTCCTAATGATGAGGAGCTGGTGGCAGAGCTTGCGACTGTGCGTTACTTCTTTACCAGCAACGGCAAGATTCAGATTGAATCGAAGGACGATATTCGCAAGCGTGGCTTGAAGTCACCTGACAAGGCAGATTCGTTTGTGCTGACCTTTGCGTCCGATGCCACGATTGGGATGTTCGGCTCGGCTGTGTCATCGAAGTGGTCGCAGCCTTTGCGTAGAAACCTGTCGCGGGTTGCATAATCTGTTCTGTCAATTTACTTTGAAGGGGTGATCTATGAAGATGACAAAAGCAGAGAAGAAGATCGGTTCTGTGATGCGTGAGTACAAGTCAGGCAAGCTGCACTCAGGTGCTGGCGGCAAGGTTGTGAAGAATCCTAAACAGGCGATTGCTATTGCGTTGTCTGAGGCTGGCAAGTCCAAGCCCATGAAAAAGGGAAAGAAGTAATGGCTACCAATCAATATGAAGGCGCGATGCGTCAGATGATGTCCGAAGAGGACTCATCAAGCTGCCCGATTGCCACGCAGGACATCACGGTCAATCTGAAGAACAGAGCCAAAGCTATCACGGCTGCGGCTTATGGTCCTGAGAATCCAAACCTGCCTAATACGGCTTTCTGGCAAAAGAAGGCTGACACTTGGGATGTGTCTGTTGAGGATGCCAAGAAGTCGCGTTGCGGCAACTGCGCTGTGTTTGTCGTGTCCGATGAGATGCGTAACTGCATCGCAGAAGGAATCGGCAACGAGGCTGACCCTTGGGGCGCTATCAAGCTGGCTGACCTTGGATATTGCGAAATCTTTGACTTCAAGTGCGCGGCTGATAGAACCTGCGATGCTTGGGTCGTTGGTGGACCTGATCGCGGTGAGTCTGAAGGCGAAGGAGAAGGCGAAGGCGAATATGAAGAGGAGATGGACTGATGAAGCAAGGTCTATATGCCAACATTCACGCCAAGCGTGAACGCATCAAAGCAGGTTCTGGCGAGAAGATGAACAAGGTCGGCAGCAAGGCAGCGCCTTCTGCTGCTGACTTTAAGGCTGCTGCAAAGACAGCCAAGAAGCCAAAGAAAAAGTGATACCTATATGTATATCCACAGTACACGGCAAGGGGTTGCCTGTACTGCTTGAGTCAATCAAGCAATACGCGCCAGAGGCGTTTATTTATCTTCGCGGTCCTGAGAATGTGATTGGTGGATACGGTAACTGCAGACTCATATTTGGCGAGGCGCGTAACTTTGGCGATGATTACAACGAAGTCATTGATGATGCGCTGAAGTACGCGCAAGGCTGCATCGTCTGCAATGACGATGTTGTCTTAACGCCAACCAGCTACCAGCGTTTGCTTGAGGATGTTGAGATTATTGGTGAGCTTGTGCCTAAAGTCGGTTGGGTGGCAGCGCGTAGCGATTCTGTGCGTGCTTGCCAGAATATTAGGTTTAACCCTAATGGCGACCCACTTTATATGAATCGGTTTAAGTCCGAGTCGTTTATTCGTGAGGCTGGTGTGATTGCACCGATCTTTGCTTACATCTCGCGTGAGGCTTGGGCGCATGGTCGGTTTGGACCGCTGAACTGGTACTCGGACGATGTGTCTTGCTTTGACTTGAATCGTCTTGGGTACTCTCATTTTGTTTCTTCTAGCTATGTGCACCATGTCGGGTCGCAGACAGTTGGGTCTGATGTTGAGGCATTGAACGCACAAGCTAGACCTTGGATAGAGGCTAACCGTCCTGAATATGTCGCAGACTTCTTTGGTTCTTAATTTGGGTTGTGGTCGTGATTGGCGCGAAGACTGCATCAATGCAGACATCGAGCGCAGGGTCAAGTCTGATTGGTGTCTTGACATTCAGAATGTGCCTTGGGGTGAGAGGCTGATTACTCGTTTGGGCGAATTTACTGTCCAGCGCGGTATGTTCAGCAAGATTGTGGCGAACGATGTGCTTGAGCATTTGCCTGATTTGGTCAAGGCAATGACCAACTGCAAGGACTTGCTGGCTGATGATGGTGAGATGCACATTCATGTGCCTTATGACTTGTCGCTTGGGGCATGGCAAGACCCTACCCATGTGCGTGCGTTTAACGAGAATTCGTGGGCGTATTACACAAGTTGGCATTGGTATCTGGGTTGGGAAGATCGGTTTTTCTTGAAGCACATGGAATTCCGTCTCTCAAAGTTCGGGGAAAGCCTAAAATTGCCACAAGATGAGGTTTTGAGGACACCGAGGGCGGTGGACTCTATGTTTGTGATTCTGCAAAAGGGCAAAAAATGAATCCGTTATTAGAGAAGATTGAAGACGCGCTTGAAGATCAACTTGAGGCGGCTGACCCTGAGAGCGAAGAGAACGCGCCTAACAAGATGGATGACACCGAGCTTGAGGCGATGATGGGTCAAGAGATCACAGACGCTGTGTCCTACATTGACTCAGACCTGTCACCTATCCGCGCTCGTGGAACTGAGTATTACCGTGGCGACCCGTTCGGCAATGAGGAAGAAGGTCGTTCGCAGGTCGTGGCGATGGAAGTGCGCGACACGGTGTCGGCAATGTTGCCAAGCCTGATGCGTATGTTCTTCAGTTCTGAGAATGTTGTCGAGTTCGCGCCTCGCGGTCCAGAGGATGTGAAGAACGCGCAGCAAGCCACCGACTATTGCAACTATGTGTTCCAGAACGACAACAACGGTTTTATGATCTCTTACGCGACCTTTAAGGACGCGCTGGTTCGTAAGTGCGGGATTATGAAGGCGTGGGTTGAGGAAACCGAGTCTGTCCGCATTGAGGAATATTCTGGTCTTGACGACCAAACATTGCAGATTCTGATGCAAGAGCCAGAGGCAGAGACACAGATTGTTGTGTCCTACCCTGACCAAGACGCAATGCAGATGCAGCCAATGATTGACCCTGTGACGGGTCAGATGGTTGAGATGCCGCAACCTATGCTGCACGATGTGCAGGTTAAGCGAGTTATTACTGACAAGCGTATTCACATTGCTTGCTTGCCACCTGAAGAATTGTTGCTGTCTCGTCAGGCGTTGTCTTTCCAAGACTCCCCGTTCATTGGTCATCGCAAGATGGCTTATGTGTGGGAGCTGGTCGAGATGGGCTACGACCAAGACGAAGTCATGGAATATGTTGGCTCGTCAGACCTCAACGACAGCGAAGAGGCGATTGCGCGTCAGCCTTTGAACAACCAGCAATTCCCCACAGAGAGCGCCAACCCGATGATGCAGCGCGTGCTGTATGTTGAGGGCTACGCCAAAGTTGACTATGACGGTGACGGTATTGCCGAGCTTCGCAAGATGTGCTTCTTGGGTTCTGGCTACAAGATGGTTCGCAACCTGCCAGCGTCTTACATCCCGTTTATTGAGTTCCCATGCGACCCTGAACCTCATACATCGCCACTTGAGGCGCAGTCAATTTTTGACATCACACGCGACTTGCAAGAGATCAAGTCAGAGGTTCTGCGTAACACCTTGGATTCGCTGGCTCAGTCAATCCACCCCCGTACTGTCATTGTTGAAGGTCAGGTCAATATTGACGATGTGCTGAACAACGAGACAGGCGCTGTGATTCGTGCCCGTTCTGCTGGCATGGTTCAGCCTTTGACCACGCCATTTGTTGGTCAAGCTGCCTTCCCTGTTCTGGACTACATCGACCAGATCAAGGAAGACCGTACAGGCATGAGCAAGGCGGCTATGGGCTTGAATGCTGACGCTTTGCAGTCGGCTACCAAAGCGGCTGTGAACGCCACGATTTCTGCGTCTCAGGGACGCTTGGAATTGACAGCCCGTCTGATGGCTGAAGGCATGAAGCAGTTGTTTAAGACCATCCTGTTCTTGGTCACAACCCATCAGGACAAGCCACGCATGATTCGTCTGCGTAACGAGTGGGTGCAGATCGACCCACGCGCTTGGGACAACTCGATGGATGTCACAGTCAATATTGCATTGGGCAATGGCGATGTGAGCGAGAAGATTGCCACCTTGACGCAGATCGCTGCCAAGCAAGAAGCTATCTTGAACCAATATGGCTTAACCAATCCTGTTGTTTCTGCACAACAGTATGTGCGTACTTTACGCAAGATTGTTGAACTGTCTGGAATGAAGGACGCTTCGGCTTACTTCAGCGATATTCCTGACAACTGGCAGCCACCACAGAGCCAGCCAAAGCCAACACCTGAAGAAGTGCTGGCGCAGGTTCAGGCTGAGTCGATCAAGGCTGACATCCAGAAGAAGGCTGCTGAACTTGAATTGAAGCGTGAGCAGATGATTCGGGACGATGACTATCGTAGAGATCAACTGAATCAGGACTTAATGCTCAAGAGGTATGAGCTTGAGTTAAAGTATCAAACACAGATTGACTCGGCACAGATTGTGGCGATGCAAGCTGTGGACAGAGAGGCTGTGAAGCAGCAAGGACAGTTGCAAGCGCAGGCTATGCAAGCGGTTCAAGCGGCGCAGCCACCCATCAACCCACAAGGAATGGTCTTTTAAGTGAACAATGAAGAAGCCGTAAGAAAAGGGAAGAAGGCTGAGAGTCTGATACAGGACGAAGCCTTCTCAGCAGCTTTGCTACAAATGGAGAACGATGCCGTCTGGGTTTGGAAGAGTACGAAGCCAGAGGACAGCGTGAAAAGAGAGAGTGCGTGGCACATGGTTCAAGCCATTGAGCAGTTCCGTTTACAGATCAACAAGATCATGGACAACGGCAAAGTGGCTCAAAGAAACATTGACCGCGCTCAGAAATCACAATAAGGAATCTTGGAAATGCAAGGAAACACCGCCAATCCTTCGGGAAGCGTCCAAACAGGACCAATGACATTGACTGATGCAGTCGGTGTTCTCGACCAAATGTTGCTGCCTATTGATGGAGAACAGCCAGCAGAGGAAGAGACGCAGTTAACTGATGGCGAAGAGCCAGAAGTTGCGGCTTCAGAGGAAGAATCACTAGAAACGCAAGACGAAGAGTCTAGTGAAGAAACCAATGAGGAACAGTCTGAAGAAGATGAAGAATCTGATGAGGAAGAACAGCCACATGTCTACACCGTCAAGGTTGACGGTAAAGAGATTGAGGTGACGCTGGACGAGCTTCAGAAGGGTTATTCAAGGACTCAGGACTACACACGAAAGACGCAACAGATTGCTGAAACCCGCAAAGCGGTTGAAGCTGAAGCTGCTGCGATTCGTGCCGAGCGTGAACAGTACGCTCAATTGTTGGGAGCATTGCAACAGCAGCTTGAGTCTGCTGCCGAGCCACAGGTCGATTTGGAGCGTCTTTATCACGAAGACCCAATTGAGTGGGTTCGTCAGCGAGAGTTATTGCGTGACAAGCAAGAAAAACTTGCAGCTATTCAGTCTGAAAAGCAGCGACTTTCTCAATTGACACAGCAACAACGCATGGAAGAGATGAAAGCCAAACTTGCTCAAGAGCAAGAGGCATTAGTCGCTGCGATACCTGAATGGAAAGATTCCAAGAAGGCTAAAGCAGAAAAAGCCATGTTGATTGAGTTCGGTCAAAAGGTCGGTTACTCAGAAGAAGAACTCAAGAATGTGTTTGACCATCGTGCCGTTTTGACTCTGCGTAAAGCAGCGTTGTACGACCAGATGATGTCCAAGCGTGGACAGATCAAACCAGTTGTGAACAATGGTCCTCGACCAGCCAAGCCTAGTGCAGCAGGTCGTGTCTCTCCAACAAGTGAAGCTACCCGCGCAAAACAGCGTCTTGCAAAAACTGGTCGCGTTGATGACGCGGCTTCCGCAATTGCACTTCTTTTGAAATGAGGCACTTAAATGGCTATCGTAACTAACACCTTTACCACCTTTGATGCCAAAGGCATCCGTGAAGACCTGTCAAATGTCATCACAAACATTGCACCCGAAGAAACTCCTTACATGAGCAACATCGGTCGCGAGTCGATCAGCAACTCTTTGTACGAGTGGCAGACTGACACATTGGCTGCTGCCGCTGCTAACAAGCAGTTGGAAGGCGACGATGTGACTTCGTTTGACGCTGTGACTGCTACTGTGCGTTTGCAAAACTACGCTCAGATCAGCCGCAAGACCATCGTGTTGTCTGCTACTGAAGAGACTGTCAACAAAGCTGGTCGTCGTAGCGAATTGGCTTATCAGATCGCCAAGCGCGGTGCTGAGTTGAAGCGCGACCAAGAATTCACCATGTTGAATGGTGCTGTGGCTGCTGCTGGCAACACCACTACCGCTCGCGGTACTGCTTCGTTGCAAGCCTTCATCAAGACCAACTACGATATGCAGACCAACGGTGCTAACCCATCGTACACAACTCTGCCTAACAGCGCCCGTACTGACGGCAATGTGCGTACCTTCACCGAAACCATCTTGAAGAATGTTATTCAACAAGTGTGGACTGCTGGCGGTACTCCCAAAATCTTGATGACTGGTCCTGTCAACAAGCAGCGCGTGTCTGGTTTCTCTGGCATTGCTTCTTCACGCTTCAACATTGACGGTGGCGCTCGTCCTGCAACCATCATTGGCGCTGCTGACATCTATGTGTCAGACTTCGGCAATGTGCAAGTCGTGCCTAACCGCTTCCAGCGTGAGCGTGACGCTTTCGTGATCGACCCAGATTACGCAAAGTTGATGACTCTGCGTCCTTACCAGCAAGTCGAATTGGCTAAAACTGGTGACGCTGAGAAGCGTATGTTGATCGTTGAGTGGGGTCACAAAGTGTTGGCTGAAAATGCTCATGGCATTGCTGCTGACTTGATTACTTCTTAATCAAACCAAGGAGAGGGGAGAGAGAAATCTCTCCCCTTTTTTACATGAACGAAAAGAAACTATTTGATAAAGATGATGCTCTAGGCATCACAAGAATTTGGCATTACGATGCCGACACAGATAAAGCGACCATTGAGACTCGTCAAGATGTCTCAAAGATCATTGAAGAGAACAAACAAGAGTACGCCCAGATTGACGAAAACGCTCGATGGGGTGAATGGACTCGCGTTGCTAGCATTCCAATGTCTATCTACTTCAAGCTGAAGGCAGAAGGCAAACTGGACGATGAAGCCTACATGAAGCGTTGGATCAACGATCCTGAAAATAAATATTTTCGAACTAGACCAGGTGAAGTTTGATGGTCAGACCAAGAATTCCACTTTCTGAAAAAATAGAAAAATCTATTGTTCGCATACCAGAAACTGGATGTTGGATATGGATGAAGTCTGTAAATCACAGAGGTTATGGAACGACTTGTCTTGGTCGTGGTACACACCTTTCAGCACATCGAGTCGCATATGAAGAAAAGTATGGAAAGATTCCAAATGGTTTGATGGCATTACATAGTTGTGATGTGCCATCTTGTGTAAATCCAGATCATATTTTTCTTGGAACTCAACAAGACAATATGACTGATAAAGTGAATAAAAACAGACAAGCCAATGGTGAAAAGCATGGAATGTCTAAATTAACAAAAGAACAAGCCATTGAAGCAAAGTTTAGTAATGAGAAAGCATCTGTTTTGGCAAATCGTTTTAACTGTTCAGCGGTAATGATTCGTCAAATAAGAAGTGGACTTTATTGGAAACACCTAGAAAAATCAGAAACATGACAAAAGAAACCATCAACTACATCGCGGTCTGTACGCCAGCGCGTGATATGGTTCACGCTAATTACACCTTTTGTTTGGTCAACATGGTGGCGTACCACACGATCAACACGATGGACGCTGTTGCCTTGAAGATCAATCAGGGAACATTGATTCAGAACCAGCGAGCTGACTTGTGCCTTGAGGCCATGCGCGAGAACTGCACCCATGTGCTGTTTGTCGATTCAGACATGACATTTCCACAGGACATGATTGGTCGTTTGTTGGCTCACAACGAGGACATCGTGGCAACCAACTGTGCGCGTAGGCGTATGCCGACAGGTCCAACTGCTAGAGGTATGGACTCTGATCTTGTCTACTCGATGCCTGAGTCAACTGGCTTGGAAGAAGTGCAGTCTATTGGCATGGGTGTCATGTTGATCTCACGCAAGGTGTTTGAGTCATTGAGCGAACCTTGGTTCGAGACACCTTGGCGCACCGATAAGCGTGGCTATATTGGTGAGGATGTTTTCTTCTGTCGCAAAGCGCGTGCCGCTGGCTTTAAAATCTACATAGACCATGACCTATCGAAAGAGATCGGTCATATTGGCACTTTTGAATTCAAGCACGATCACACTTGGGTGATGCGTGACTTGGAGAAAGCTAAAGAGGCAAGTTGATGGCACTCAGCACATATTCGGAATTAAAGACATCGGTGGCAGATTGGCTGAATCGGTCAGACCTGACTTCTGCTGTGCCTGACTTTATTTCATTGGCTGAAGCGCAAGTCGAGCGCCGACTGCGTACCCGTCAAATGATCTTGAGGGCTACTGCCACCATTGATTCTGAATATAGTGCTGTCCCTGCTGACTTCCTTGAGGCTCGTTCTCTGAAGTTGCAGACAAACCCCGTCACGCCAGTTGGCTTTGAGACGATTGACTCGTTGGACCAACTAAGCACTCGTTACACATCTGCTGGCAAGCCTCAGTTCTTCTCAATTGTTGGCGGTCAGATCAGGACTGTGCCGATTGCTGATTCTTCTTACACGGCAGAGCTGGTTTACTACGCCAAGCTGAGTAAGCTGTCTGACAGCAACACGACCAACTGGCTTTTGACTGCTGCCCCTGACATCTATCTTTATGGTGCTTTGATGCAAGCTGCGCCATATCTCAAGAATGATGCGAGAATTGCTACATGGTCGCAAATGTATTTGACTGCATTGCAAGACCTGCAAACTGCTGATGATCGTGGCTCTACTTCAGGCGGGGCTTTGGTTGCAAGGGCAAGAACTTTAGGATAAAGGAAAGATATGTCATCTTTTAGCAATTACACCGAAAACCTGCTGCTGAATTGGTTGCTCACAACCAACTCTGCAACCCGTCCAACAGCTTGGTATGTTGGACTGTTTACCGCTGCACCATCTGATGCAGGTGGCGGTACTGAGGTTTCAGGCAATGGTTATGCGCGTGTTGCTACTGGCACGATCAGCGTGTCTGGTACTGACACCACGGCAACAAATGCTGCTGCAATCGAGTTTGCTGCTGCCTCTGGTGGCAATTGGGGAACGGTTACCCATGCAGCCATCTTCGATGCTTCCACTTCAGGCAATATGCTGGCTTGGGCTGCTTTGACTACATCACGCACCATCAACGATGGCGATGTGTTCCGCATTCCTGCTGGTAGCTTGACAGTCACCCTGACCTAATCATGGCAGCATACGGCTCTGGCTATTACGGCGGGGGCAATTACTCCTACGGGGTAAGCCTCGGGGCTTTTGCCGTATCTTCTTCCAGCACAGTAGCCATAAATGCAAAGCGCGTCTGCATAGGCGCGTTTGCCGTTTCTAGCGCCAGCACAGTTGCTGTTGCAGCCAATGTTGTTAAGTCTGGCGCTTTCTCTATTTCCTCTAGCAGTTCTGTTGCCGTTGCTGGTCAGCGTTTGGCTTATGGTGCTGCTGCTATATCATCATCTAGTTCTGTCTCTATCGCTGGTCTACGCTATGCGATAGGTGCAGCAGCAATCAGCGACACAAGCACAGTTGCTATCAATGGCGTGCGTTATGCCATTGGTGCGTTTGCTTCTTCAGATACCAGCACAGTCGTTATCAATGGCATTCGTGTTGCATTGGCACAGATGTCAATTCTTGATGCTGCAACGATGGTTGTTGGTTCGCAGGTGATTGTGAATCAGGCTGTCACGATTGAGGCATCAAGTTCTGTTGTCATTGATGGCATCAGGATTCAGACAAGTGGATTCGCAATCGTTGATGAATCAAGTATGTTCATCAGCGGTGTCAAAAAGTGGCAAAATGAGAGTGATACACCTGAGACATGGACTGCACAGCAGGACACATCAGAGGATTGGACAGCGATAGGTGATTCAAGCGTTACATGGACTGACGAGTCAGACACTCCTGAAACTTGGACACCGATTGCTGCAAATAGCAAATCATGGCAAATTGCCGTAACGAGGTAAAAAATGGCAGATACCACAACGACCAATTTATCGCTGACAAAACCAGAAGTCGGCGCTTCAACAGACACTTGGGGAACCAAGCTAAACACAGACCTAGACACGATTGACGCTGTCTTTAAGGCTGATGGAACAGGCACATCAGTTGGTCTTAATGTTGGATCTGGCAAGACATTGGCTGTTGCTGGAACTGCGACATTCAGCGGAACTGTTACAGCACCAACAGCTTCTTCTGGAGATAACGACACATCCGTAGCTACTACGGCATTTGTATCGGCTATTACTGGCACTAACGGCATCAACGGCTTCAAGAACCGCATCATTAACGGTGCAATGGTGATTGACCAGCGTAATGCGGGGGCTAGTGTTACTCAAACAACATCAAACCTTTATGTAACAGACAGATTTCTGGTAAACGGTTCTGTAACTACAAAATTCACAGCCCAACAATCAACAACCGTACCTAGCGGATTCAAGAATTCACTTATTTGCACTTCATCGTCTGCTTACTCTGTTGGTTCTTCAGAGACTTTCACTCTTCAACAAAGAATTGAAGGGTTTAATGTTGCCGACCTTGGATGGGGCGCTGCTGGGGCCGCTACAGTAACACTATCTTTTTGGGTTCGTAGTTCTTTGACAGGAACTTTTGGAGGTTCGCTTCGTAACTCAGCGCAAGATCGTTCATACCCGTTTTCTTACACAATTAGTGCAGTAAATACATGGGAACAAAAGTCAGTCACGATTGCTGGCGACACCTCTGGTACTTGGTTAACTGATTCTGGAGTGGGTGTTAACTTGACATTCAGCCTCGGTACTGGCGCTACTTTAAGCGGCACTGCTGGCTCATGGGCTGGCGCTAACTACACATCAGCCACAGGCGCAACCTCTGTAGTCGGTACAAACGGAGCCACCTTCTACATCACAGGCGTTCAACTAGAAAAAGGCAGCACAGCCACATCGTTTGACTACAGACCCTATGGTACTGAGTTTTCTTTGTGCCAACGATATTATCAAAGATATACAAGCACAAACGGAGCGATTTTCCGCTCTCCTGGAACAATTACAGGAAATATTTTTTATTGGATGCCTTTAGAGGGAACAATGAGAACTGCGCCAACAATGTCTGTTGGTAGTCCGACATATTCAAATGCAAGCGGTGCTTCATGGGCAAACATTGGTCAAGACGGCGCTGAAATATTTTTTACTTCCACATTGTCTGGTGGCTATGCTTTTATCCCTTGGACTGCAACATCGGAGCTGTAAATGTACAAATTGACTCAATCACAAAACACAGTTCAGCGTTTATCTGATAATTCATTCATCCCTTTTGACCCAGCCAACACAGACTACCAAGCCTATTTGAAATGGCTGGAAGAAGGCAACACGCCTGAACCTGCTGACGAGGTGAGTTGATGGCAACAGTTGACGCGACAGACGCAAGGCTTGCCTCGCATGAGGCAGTATGTGCAGAAAGATATGACCAGATCAACGCAAGGCTTAAGCGCATTGAAGGAATCATCATCAAGGCTTTTGGCATTTTGACTATCAGCATGGCTGGTGTCATTTGGTCAACCATAACGCACTTAAAGTGATGTGGACCCAATCTCTGCGATGCTCATGCTGTCAAGCGCAATCAAGGGCATACGCTCTTGCTGCGAAATGCTGGCAGAAGGCAAAGCAGAGATTCAGCGAATTAAAAAAGGCGTTGATGACGCTAAAGCAATCGCTAAAGATGTTTCGGGATTCTTTGGATGGCTTGCCAGCATACTTCGAGGCTCAGAACCAGCTAAAAGAACACCTGAAGCAGCGCCAGAAGCAAAACCAACAAAACCTAAGAAGGACGAATATGTTGACCACATTCCTAGCGAAGATGAAGTCGTTGACCAGTTCATTCGTCATGTCGGTAACTACTTTAAGGCACAGGCTTATCTCGTTGCTTACAAAGAAGAGTTAGAGCAAAAAGTGTTTAGCGCATCGTACAAGGACAACAATGAAGGTGCGCTCGAACTTATCTCTATTGAGACGAAGCTGTCAAAGTGTGGGGCTGAGTTGCGGTGGCTGATGAATGAAGCGCCACCACAGTTGGGACCGCTGTACAGTCGTTATAAAGCGATGTACGAGAAGATTTTGGTAGAGCAGCGTAAGACTAGGGAGAAGGACAGAAGAAACGAGAAGCAAAGAAGGATTGACCAGATCAGGACTGAAAACGACAGAACTGATCGCTGCGTACCGCATTGGGTTACCCTTGGGCTTGTCATCATTTTCTGGTTGTGTATATGGCAAATATCTCAAACTATGACGCAAAGGTCTACTTTTGGGGCATGGTCTTATTCGCAACCGTCAGCTTCATTGCCTTACCAATTACTGCCTTTATCTATTTTGACAACAGAGTTCTCAAGAGTGAGATAGCGGCAGAGATGCGTGAATTGAAGAAGCTAAAGCGTGAATTGAAATCAACAGAGAAGGAAGAGTGATGTTACCAATCGTTGCTGGAATCGTAGCCAACCTGATTAACAACGGGATGCACAAGGTTGCTGACCAAGTTATTGAGAAAGGTGTGGACGCTGTGCAGGAAAAGCTAGGCATGGAACTCAAACCTGAAGGAGAAGCCACGCCAGAGTACAACTCCAAGCTGCAAGAGGAGGCGAATCGTCATTCTGAGTTCATGGCTGAACTTGACGAGAAGTCAACTCAGCGTGCCACCGATATGTACATGAACGATGACAGTACCAAGCGTTTCACTCAGCTTTATGCATGGTTCTTGACTGTTGTGTCGTTTCTTTACTTCTTCATGGTGTCATTCATGCCAATTGAGAACCGTAACAGGGACTTCATCAACATCATCTTGGGCTTCTTAATCGGTACTGCCGTGAACTCTCTGATTCGCTTCTTCTACGGTTCAAGCAACAAGTCACAAGAGGCTGTTGACCAGAAGCAAAAAGAACAGGCTGGTGACAAATGATTACGATCTCACAACTCCAAGCAGCCAAGATCAAGAACCCTGAGAAGTGGTTAGACGCTGTTGAAGCTACCTGCCAAGAGTTTGAGATCAACACGCCAGAGCGTATTGCGTCATTCTTGGCTCAGACTTCTCACGAATCTGGCGGCTACACGATGCTGTCAGAGAACTTGAACTACAAGGCAGCTACTTTGGCGGCGTGCTGGCCTAATCGTTTTGCTGAACTTGGACCTGATAAGAAGCCAAAGAAGGACGAGAAGGGCAAGTTGATTCCTACGGCTGTGGCTAACTCTATCGCTGGCAAGCCTGAGTTGATCGCCAACTTGGTCTATTCGTCTCGTATGGGTAATGGTCCTGCTGAATCTGGTGAAGGCTGGAAGTACCGTGGTCGTGGACTTAAACAGCTTACAGGCAAGGACAACTACACCCGTTGTGGCAATGCCTTGGGCGTTGACCTAGTGTCTAACCCTGATTTGCTTTTAGAGCCACTTTATGCCGCAAGGTCGGCTGGCTGGTTCTGGAAGGCTAACAATTTGTCAGCATTTGCCGATGCGGGTGATATCAAGGGCATGACCAAAAAGATCAATGGCGGGTTCATTGGGCTTGAGCAGCGTCAAGCCTTGTATGACGCTTGCATAGGTATGTGCCGCGCCTAGACTTTTAGGCGAAAATAGAGTCATGGCTACAAACCTCGATCAGCAGCTAGAGACTCCACCAGTACCAGACTTGCCTAATCCGCAAGACAGGTATGAACGGCTGACGGTAGCCCAGACAAACGAGCGTCTTAGAACCTTCTTTTTGAGGGTTAGAAACGCATTTCAGGCATTGCTTGGACCTCGTGGCGGCAAGTACCTGAACAGCCCTTACGGGGCGTTTCAGGACTCCACAGACCAGACAGACGGGTCAACTGCTGTTGCCTACTATATGCGTCTGAACACGACAGATTACAGCAATGGCGTGAGTGTTTCATCGCGCGCTGCTGTCGTGACGGGTTCAATTGCCACCACGACATTGACGGTTTCAGCAGTTACATCAGGCTCGATTTATCCATCGATGCAGATTACAGGAACTGGTGTAACTGCTGGAACTCGCATCGTGTCTCAGTTGACAGGCACAACTGGTGGCGCTGGAACTTACACAGTCAATCAATCACAGACTGTTAGCAGCACAACGATTACAGGTGATTTGCCTTCAAAGATTGTTGTGACGCAAGGCGGGATGTACAACCTGCAATTCAGCGCACAGTTTGTCAACAGCACTAATGATGTGCAAGACATTGACATCTGGTTCAGGATTAACGGCACGAATGTGGACAACTCAAACAGCAGGTTCAGCATTCCTGCTCGCAAGAGTACAGGCTCAAACAGCCACCTGATTGCAGCCATGAACTTTGTCATCAACTTGAGCGAAAACGACTATGTGGAGATCATGTGGCGCGTTAGCGACTCAGGCGTGAGTCTTGAACAATTCGCTGCTGTGAGCGCTAGCGGCTCGTCTCCAGCAATACCAGCAACACCGTCAATCATTGTGACGCTTGCCTATATGTCCAACCTATCAGCATAATCAGACTATGGCACTCATTCCACTCAAAATCCCTGCTGGTGTTTACCGTAACGGCACAGAATACCAATCCAAAGGCAGATACTTCGATGCAAATCTCGTTCGCTGGTTTGAGGGGACTTTGCGTCCTTTGGGTGGGTGGCGTAAGAAGTCATCAAGCCAAATGACAGGCAAATGCCGTGGCTTGATTACTTGGCGGGATAACTCAGCAGATCGCTGGATTGCGGCTGGTACGCATTCCAAGCTGTACGCGATGAACGAAGCAGGAACTTTGAAGGACATCACCCCATCAACATTCACGGCTGGCATTGCTGATGCAGCCACAAAGACAGGTTACGGCTATGGCACTTATGGGTCTTATGCCTTCGGTGTGGCGCGTCCTGACAACGGTTCTGTGACACCTGCAACGACTTGGACAATGGACACTTGGGGTGAATACCTAGTTGCCTGTTCGTCTGCTGACGGTCAACTGTTGGAGTGGCAACTAGGCTTCTCAAGCCCTACGCTTGCCGTTGCCATCACCAATGCACCGACTTCATGCGCTGGCGTGATGACTACTGCTGAACGCTTTGTCTTTGCTTTAGGTGCTAGTGGAAACCCTAGAAAGGTGGCGTGGTGCGACCAAGAGAACAATACCGTGTGGACACCTGCTACAACGAATCAGGCTGGTGATTTTGAGCTTCAGACTGTTGGCTCGTTGAAGACAGGTAAGCGCGTCAGGGGTGTAAACCTGCTGTTTACAGATGTTGATGTCCATGTCTCGACCTACATCGGTCTGCCTTATGTCTACTCGTTTGAGAAGGCTGGTTCAGGCTGCGGCGTGATTTCGTCTCAGGCTGTCGGTGCAATTGACACGGCTGCGATTTGGATGTCTCGTTCAGGCTTCTGGATTTATGACGGTTATGTCAAGCCTTTGGTGTCTGAGGTTGGCGATTATGTCTTCCAGAACATGAACTACAACCAATCTAGCAAGGTGTACTGCGTTCACAATTCGAAGTATGGCGAGTTGACTTGGTTCTATCCTTCGGCTGCATCCAACGAAAACGACTCGTATGTGACCTATAACTACCGTGAAGTTCATTGGTCAATTGGCTCTTTAAGTCGTACGGCTGGCACAGATCGAGGCGTTTTCCTAGACCCATTGATGGTGTCTTCTGACGGATACATCTACGAGCATGAGGTCGGCTTCAACTACGATGGCGCTACGCCTTACGCCGAGACAGGACCGATTGAGATCGGTAACGGTGACAATGTGATGTCTGTGACTAGGGTGCTGCCAGACGAGCAGACTCTAGGCGAGGTCGTGGTGTCTTTCAAGACTCGGATGTACCCGACTTCGGACGAAACGACTTACGGTCCATATACCGCAGCGCAGCCGACAGATGTGCGGTTTTCTGCCCGTCAGGTCAAGGTTAGATATACAGGTTCAATTTTGGGTGATTGGCGGGTTGGCGTGAACCGTCTGGACGCAATAGCGTCTGGTCAGCGGTGATGCGCTATTGACTTGCCAAAGGCTTAGAATTAGTGCAGGAAAAAAGCAAAGTCCCAGTCATCATCAAGGATGACTACACGGTCTTCTTAGAGCTGTTTGACAATCGTTTATGGTTTCATACGGACATCAAGAGATGGACCGCAAACACCAAAAAACGCTACCAGACAGACCTATCTTGCTTAGAAGGATTGGTCGGCTGTCCTATGTTTGCCCTCATTCGTGAGGAAAACAAAAAACTCGCAAAGTTCGCAAAGACTTTCGGGTGGCATAGGAAAGCCGAGATTATGTGTTTGGATGGCTCAAGAGCCTATATCTACTCGAACAAAGAGTAAAAGGAGTCTGTATGGGTGGCGTTGTAAGCGATGTGGTTGATACCGTTGGTGATGTGCTTGATTCTGATGTTGGCAAGGCTGCTGCATTAGCTGCTGGCGCTTATTTTGGCGCGCCTTACCTTATGGGTGAAGCTGGCGCTGCTGGACTAACAGGCGTTGACGCTGCAATGGCTGACTTGGCTGCTGGCTCATCAGGCTTTGGCGCTGCTACTGGTGGCGGTATTCTTGGTGGATTGGGTAGCACACTAGGTGGCTTGTCAACAGGTCAAATGCTTGGTCTAGGCGCAGGTGCTTTGGCTCTTGGCGGTGGACTTAGCGGTCAAAAGCCAACATCAAGCACAACCACAACATCAATTGACCCTGAGATGAAGGCTGCATATCTGCGTAACCTTCAGGAAGCACGCACAACTGCTGCTAACTTAGGTCCACGCCAGTTTGCTGAATTCCCACAGTACAACCTTGGCATGGTTCAGCAATACATGAACCCTTATGAGCAAACAGTCGTGCAAAACGCTCTTGGCGACATCGAACGCCAGCGTCAGATTCAGACGGCAGCAGAAGGCGCACAAGCAACAGCATCTAGAGCTTTTGGCGGTTCGCGCCAAGCTGTGCAGCGTGCATTGGTTGACGAAGCTGCATTGCGTCAGTCTGGTGCTTTAGGCGCTCAGTTGCGTCAGCAAGGCTTCACACAGGCTCAGAACTTGGCATTGCAGCAAGAACAGTTGCGTCAGGCTTACGAGCAGCAGAAACTCGATGCAGCACGCAACTTAGGTTTAGAGCGCTTGAATGTCGCTCAAGGCGCTTTGAGCTTGCAACCAGCAAACATTGGTGGCACTCAGACTTCACCGATTTACCGTAACCAGACTGCATCTGCTCTTGGCGGTGCATTGGGTGGCGCTCAACTAGGTAGATTGATTGGTGGAACAACAAGCCCTGAGTACGCTGGTTATGGTGCTGCACTTGGCGGTTTGCTTGGATTCATGTAAGGGGTAAATGATGGCAACAGAAGATATTGGCGGTTTGCTCTTTGGCATGGGTGGTACTGGACTTGAAGAGTACCTGACACCACAACAGACTCAAGGCATTCAGAACCAAGCCATGCTGCAAGCAGCGGCTGCTTTGCTGTCTGCTGGTGGTCCTAGCACTCGACCTGTTTCCTTAGGTCAGGCTCTTGGCGGTGCTTTGCAAGCAGGTCAGCAGGGTTACATGACAGCGCAGCAGGGTGCTGTTCAGAACTTGATGTCTGCACAGAAACTGCGTGAAGCAAAGATTGCAGCAGACTTGCAAAAGCAGGTTTCTCAGACTTTGATGGGTGGCGGTGAAATGCCAGAAGGCACAAAGCCTGAAGACCTCAAATTCAACCAATACATGAAGCTGGCTGATATGTATGCAGCAGTCGGCAAGGGTGAAGAAGCCAAGCGTTTTCAGGACATGGCTTATCAGATCAAGCCACGCGCTGAAGTCACAGGTTCACCATTTGAGGTTACTGGCGTTGACGGTAAGCCATTGCTTGTGCAGCAAATGAAAGACGGTTCAATTCGCACAGTTGAGGGTTTTGGTCCTAAGCGTGATGTGGTATTGCAAGACCTTGGTGGTCGCACAGTTGCGATTGACAAGTCAAAGCTGACAGGTGGAGAGTCTTACGGTAAGACGCTAGCACCTCAAGTCGTTGGCGGTGCAGAAACTGGTTATTACGCAATCGGTGGCGGTGGTGGCGGTATGCCTTCGGCTGCTGGCGCACCACGCGCACCTGTTGCTGCACCTACTGGTGGCGCTGCAATGCCAACTGGTCAAGTTATGCCACCTGCTGCACCAACTGGTGCTGCACCTGCTGGTGGTGCATTGCAACCAATCATTGCTGGCACAGGCACTAAGCCACAAGAAGCCTTTATGAAGGGCGCGAAGCAGTTGAACGACCTTCGTGGTGCTTTGGCTGACTACAAAAACGAGTTGGCAGCAGGCAAATGGGTTGTGCCTAAGAATATTCCTCTGCCTTTCTCTGAGACAGGTATTCCGCTGCCAGTTGGTGAGGACACAGCCACAGTTGCTGGTAAGTACAACTCATTGCTTATGGGCGTGAAGAACCTCTATGAATTGGGTGCTTTGACTGGTCCTGATATGTCGATCATTGAGCGTCAACTGACAAACCCTGCATCGTGGTCAGGCTTGCTGACAAGCAAGAACGCCATGAATGCTCAGGTCAAGGTGCTTGAAGATATGCTCGGACGCGCAGAGGAGAACTTGGCATCTGCTTACCGTCAGACAATGCCAGCAGCATCAATGCCATCTGGTAAACCTAAAGAGTTTGTGTGGGTTAACGGTCAACTCGTTGAGAAAAAATAAGGGTTCATCATGGTTCAAAAAGTCACAATTCCTGATGTTGGAGTCGTAGAGTTCTCTGACATGATGAAGCCAGAGGACATTACTGCCGCAATCAAACTCATAACATCTGGCGCAGCACCAAAGCAGCCTCAGACAGTCACAGAGAAAGTCTTAGCGTCACCTGTTGGTGGCGTTATTCGTGGTCTGCGTGACATTCCTGACGCTGGCGCTCAGATGCTGACGCGAGGCTTGGAAGCCATTGCACCTGCTGGTTCAAGCATGGAAAAGTTCATGCAAGAAGAACGCAAGCGCGTTGAAGACATTAACCGTCAGGCAGAACAGGAATACCAACAGCAATGGCGTCAAGGTCAAATGAAGGCTGGTGAGCTTGATGTTGGTCGTGCCATTGGTGGTGCTTTGGGTACTGCTGTTCCAGCGACTCGCGCAGTTCAGGCAGCAAACCTATTAACTGCACCAGTTCGTGCAGGCGCTGTGTCTGGTGCTGTTAGCGGTGCATTGCAACCAGTTGCAAAGCCTGAAGATTCATTCCTTGAGCAAAAAGCCACACAGATCGGTCTTGGTGGCGCTTTAGGTGCAGGTGGTGGCTACTTAGGCGACAAGCTGACACAGATTCTGTTTGGTCGTGGCGCACCTAGCGCAGCGACTCAAGCTGCAACTGGTGGCACAACTGGTGGCGGTGCTGGTTCAGCACAGGCAACTATCTCTGCAACTCCTACTGCTCAAGTCACAGGTGGTGGCGTTAACTTAGCACCTGTCACACCTGAAGCTGGTGCAGCCTTGACTGCTGCTCAAAGAGCAATCCTTGAACGCGGCAAGGCATTGGGCTTTAAGACAACACCTGCACAGGAAACTGGCTCACGCTCTCTCTTGCAGATGGAAGCCAGACTCGAATCTAGCCCGTTCACATCAGGACCATTCAACACCATCAAGGCTGAAAACCAGCAGGTTTTGAATCGTGCGACTGCCAAAGCCATTGGCGTTGAGTCTGACGAGTTGAGCAATCCAGTTCTTGCGCAAGCACAGCGTCAGATCAGCGATGTGTACAAGCGCGTTGCTACACCAGACCAACGCAAACTAGATCAGATGACGATCTTTAACGGCATTGACTTGATTGACAACGCCTTTGAAGGTCTGACAACTCAGCCATTGAAGTCAAATATCTTTATCAAGCAGTTGCAAGACCTTGCAGCCAAAGGTCAGGCTAGTGGCGAACAGTTGCAAGCCTTGTCCTCTAAGATTGGTCGCAGAGCTAAGAACGAGATGACCACAGCCAGCGGTGACCGTGAGCTTGGTAATGCTCTTTTCCAGATCAAGGAAATGGTGGACGATGCGTTGGCTTCAGGTTTGAGCAAGGCAGAGCAAGAAGCCTTCGCACAGGCTCGTAACAACTACCGCAACCTGATGACGATTCGCACAGCCTCTGGCGTTGTCAACCCATCGTCAGGCAATGTGTCTGGTTTGAACCTAGCGTCTGCACTCACACGCAAAGACCCACAAGGTTTCGTCTTTGGTCAGAATCAGACACCTATGTACGAGGCAGCACGCTTCGCACAAGCATTCAGACCAATTGTCGGTGACTCAGGTACAGCCACACGCTCGATGGAATATTCACCTTTGAATGTCTTGCTGTCAATGCCAACAAACTTGGCTGCACGCGCTTACACATCAGCACCAGTTACATCAATGGCTACTCGCGTATCTGGCGGTCAAGGCATGATGCCTAACGCATTGCAGCAACAGCAGGTTCAGGCATTGCGTCAAGCCTTGCCTATTACTGGCGGTATCGGTTTGGGTGGACTGTTAGGACCATAAGATGAAAACCCCAACATGGCAAACTAAGGCTGGACAGAACCAAAAGGGTGGCTTGAATGCGAAGGGTCGTGCTTCGTACAATGCCGCAACTGGTGGAAACTTGAAGCCCCCAGTAAAGTCGGGTAACAATCCACGCAGAGCGTCATTCTTGGCTCGTATGGGCAACATGGCTGGTCCAGAGTACAAGGACGGTGAACCTACACGGTTGCTGCTGTCCTTGAAAGCGTGGGGCGCTAACTCAAAGGCTGATGCAAAGGCAAAGGCAAAAGCAATATCTGCAAGGAATAAGGCGAAGGGTAAATAAGAATGCCAGCAAATCAATACTCTGATTCGTTGTTGATGGATGCTCTGCGTGGCTCGTTGAGCAACTTGGAGTCTTTAGGTCGTGGTGCTGCTGTTGCACCTATTGGTTTGCTTGGTGACATTAACGCCTTGGCGCGTGAGTATGTGACACCACGCTTGCCTCAGTCTGTGCAAGGCTTGCTGCAAGCAGCGCCAGCAGCACCTACAACTGAGCAGATTCTGGCTAACATTCCTCGAGTCTCTCAACCACGCATGGAGACTTCTGGCATGGAGCAGCTTGGCGCTGCAATGAATCCTCGCGGTCCTGTTGACTTGGCGCGTGGTGCTGGTCGTTTGGCTGGTTCTGCCGTGAATGAAGCAATGGTCTATGGTCGTGGTCCTTTGGCTTTGATTACGCCACAGCCTATGAGAGCAGTTGAATTAGGCTCTGAATTCTTAGGAAAAAATCCACCAAAGATTGAAAACTTAGCGAGAACAAGTGATAAGTTTTTATTTCATTCATCAACTGCTGACAAAGCAAAAGATTTGAAGTATGGAGTTGAGCCTCAAGCTGGTGGCAATTGGGTTAGAGAGATTGCAGCAGGTGCAACAGATCAAAACTTAGATGATTTCTTTGAAAATGTCACGCCTCTTGCTTGGTTCTCTGACAAGCCAGAATGGATTAAGGCTATGGTTGGACGCAAGTTAAACAAGCCTTTTGACAAAGTAACAGCAAAAGACATTGAAGAGCATGGTCATCTGGCATTCATTAACAAGAAGTCACCTGAAGCTGAAAACATCACATACATACCAGAGCAAGGATTGATGGAAGGCTCTCAAAGTGTTGTGTATGACATAAATAAAGCCAACCCAAGAAAAGCATGGGAGACAGGTATTTACCAAGAGGGCAGATATGGTTCACAGATGGAGCCTTTTGGGGTTGAAAAAAACGAATATGTTTCACCTGAATCTGTTGAGCCATTGCTTCAATTAACTGGACCTGAATTAGTCCAATTTATGAAAATCAAAGGTCTACTTGATTGACCCATAAAACGCAGCCACCAACGGGTCGCGCTTGATCTTCTTACGAAGCTGGCGCTGCCTTGCCAGCCTGAACTCTCGATGCTCGACTGACTCCTTGGCGCGCCACTTCTTCATTCTTTCGTTCATGGTCATAGGCTTTGGTCGGACAGCATCAACGCCAATCCCGTATCGGTACACAGCAGCAGGTATGGCGTTGTATTCCACTCGATGCCACGACTGAATGTGAATCAGCCCTTGCTTGTGCAGCTTGGAGACAATTAGCCTTGCAGACCTGACGGTGCAATGAATCAACTCTGATAACTGAACTGCCGTATAGCCCTTATCTGTCAGCGCCTTGATGACGCGCTTTTGCTGTTCTGATCTCATTGCTTGCGTCTTTCTATTTCGCGGTCTAAGTACCAGCGCGCCTTCTCCAAGTCCTCAATAGCATCGTGCTTGAGGTCAGCACGCCAGATGTACTTCATAGCATTACCCAGACAGAAGTTCATGTGTTCGGTGATCTGTATCGCCTCGATGCCAGACGGGTGCGCTGTGTAGTGCTTTGGGTTGTTTACATTGTCAGTCATCTGCTCAATCTTTCTTTTACGCCAGCCTGTCATTCGTCATCACCATGAAGGTATTGCTTTGGGTAGCCACCAGTACCTTTGCACTTGTGGCAGACAGCACCATCGTGCATCCCTTCGCCAGAACCCCTGCAAGACGGGCAGATGTAGTCATCATCCTCTTCGACTTCTTCCTTCTTGCCGAAGATTCTGTCCCAGTTGGATGCCAGCGTCTCGTCATCGACTTGAGACTTTCTTTGTGTTGAACCTTTACCCATGCTTTTTCACCTTAGTGTTGGCTGTACCTGCTCTGCTGTAAACGATGAACTCTTTGGGTTCAAGCGACACGACATTCTTGCTTATGCCTAAGATCGTGCCGTGACGCTTATTCGTCTTTCTGGCTTCGTCTACCGACTTGGACATCGTCATGCTGTTCTTTGCGCTGATGTTCATGGTCTTGAACATATTGCCGTGGATTGCTTCCCATTGCCGCATAAACTCACGATAGTCGAATGCGTAAACTGTTATCCCGTCCATTAGTTACCCCCAAAAAGCTAAGTCTAAAACCAATGCTGCAAACACCATCAGCAGCAGCACCTCAAAGTCGTTGAATTCTGTCATGTGTTTTTCTCCTTGAGTTTGGCTTCGGTGGTTCTAACAATAGATTCCGTTCCGCGACACGCCCAAATTATGTCAATAGCATCCTCTGGTGTCAGCCCAACCCATTCACGCTTTGGTTGTGAGTGGGAGTCTCTTATCTTGCATCGCACATCACTCATGGAGCACATTGCTTGGCAAGGCTCTTGTGCCACAGGGCAGTAATCTGGTCTGGTCATGCTGTTCCACCTTGATCCATTAAAACTGTGCGTGCCAATGCCTCGCAGGTTGGGCAAGGCTGCGGAGTTTCATATAGGGGAGTGCCGCTGGTTCCCGTTATCTGTTCCAACATATCGTAATCATTGATCTGGAAATAACCCCGAGGCTCTTGCTTCTCTGCCTCTGCGATGGCTTGGCGTAGGGATGTGATGGCGTCTTCAACTTCATCCATGACTCGCATCGGCCCCGCCCATGTCCATCCAGTAACTTCGTCCAACGCCTCAAGCGCCTGTTTCATTGCTTCAATGCTCATCATACATATCCATCCATTTGAAATTTGAGTTTTGCTTCTTCCAACGCACCGATGATGACAAGCCTGTCGCTGGTGGTGCTGGACTTAATCTTGAATTGCCCTCGGTCTTTCCAAAAGCACAACACAATTACTGTGTCAGGTGACTCGTCAATGGCTTCGTTTAGCGTAGCCCTAGCCTGCACCTTGTGGTGGTCAGGAATCGTTGCTGTTTTGAGTTTGCTCATGTGTTCTCCTCCTTAATGCCGTGGGCGGTTTCGACAATCTCTTTAATCTCAAATGCAAGTACAGGATCGATACGGATGCCATCACTGTCAATCATGCTAATGAATTCCTCATCCGTCAGCGGCTCACGCTTTGGTTGTGGGTGGGTGTCGGCAAAAATTGCACAAACCTTTTCAGTGAAATCTTTGAAAGGTTGGAAAACCTCTGGCGGGGCTACCTCAATTGGTGGCGGCTTCATGCCAGTTAGCGTCCCGATAAATTCAATCGATGCCGCAAAAACTGCATCTTTCTTGAACGCCACAGGCTCTTGCTTCTCTGCCTCTGCGATGGCTTGGCGTAGCGCATCAATAGCCGCATCTACTTTTGTGTATTCGCGGGTAATTGTTGATCGGTAAGGCATCAACGCCTCAAGCGCCAGTTTCATTGCTTCAATGCTCATGTGTTCTTCTCCTTTAAACCAGCTTCCAGCTTAATCAATTCACGCAGTTCTGCAATTCGCTTCATGTACTTAATTGACTGTTTGTTACTTTGTAATTCAGCGCCAACAATTGCGTTTGCTTGAATGAAATGCAAGTCCATCAAAAACTTATTAATGTCGTGTAGGTCTTGTGCTGTCATATCAATCCCCCAAAGCTGACAACGCAGCAACAAACACAAGAACAGCAACACCAGCCACGACAGCCCCTATTGCCAGCACTAGAACGATCAACCAGAAGTTGTGGTCCATGTCAGTCCCCTATTTGATGACACGCGCCTTGCGTGCCTTGATCTCAGCGTTAACGATGTCCAGAGCCTTCTCAAGCTGCGCTATGGTGCAGACCTCAAGCTGCGCGTCATGCACCTCATACGCCTCATTGATAGCCATTAGCTCTGGTCCTTTGGCAATGAATCTATTGTCTCGGTTGATGCCACGCTTGGCTATCTCAAACAAGGCATCCTGCCCTGCTCTGATCTCCTTGGCGTAGTCCTCGCCGATGTTGATGCGCGACAAGGCTTCAGTCACATTCAAGGCTGCGATGATGTTGTCGATGTCATCCTTGGTGGCTGTGCCAGTTCGCAACGAATCAAGGGAAGAATGATTCTTGATCTTCAGGTGCAGGGCAGCGTCACCAGTATCGTTGATTGACCTGAACCCGTTAATCACCCAAGTAACTGCGTCAAGACGCACACCCTTTGGTTTGTACTTAGAGCGTTTTCTCATTGTGTCAGACCTAATACTTCCAACTCAAGCTGCTTGACTCGATCTCTTAGAGACTCGATCTCTTGCTCGTAAGCGTCCAAGTCCTTGAGCATCTTACGCATCACGCTGGCAATGAGGTCTGGACCTTCTGCCTTGTATTCTTCCAAGCCTACGATGAGGCGCATGGCTTCTTGTCGTGTTGTCATTTTGACCCCGTGGATTCTTTGAGTTTCATGTATTTGCGCTCTGCTTTAACGCCTTCGTACCAGCCGATCATGCAGCCCTTCTGAGCAGCTTCTCTGGCAATGCGTCCGATGTCCTCTGGTCTGAGTATGCCGACCTTGCCAGCAGCACGCATGACGAATTCGTGGACTACCTCGTCTATTTTGTTTTGCATGGATTCGCTCATTGTTCCCTCGCTTTCAGCATGGCATGACGATCCATGTGATGAGTATGACAAAGCCAATTAACCTTTAACGGTTTTTCGTAATTGTCATGATGGGCATGGATTCCTTTTATTGACCCACACACTTCACATGGTTGTTTTATAAGTTTTCCATTCCTGACTGCCGTTTGAACAGCCTGATGTGCCGCTTTTTTTTCTGGATGATTTGCTCTCCATTTTGCAGTAGCTTCTGATCTGTTGCTTGAGTTTCTTGCGCTGTAAGCGTTATTGTTTTTTCGTTTTGTTTCGCGATGTTTTTTAGCTGACTCAACAGATGCTTTGCTTCTGCAAGGTTTACACCAGTATCCTTGGCGTTTATTGTGGTCATCCTTAAATTCAGTCGGTGTTCCGCACTTTGTGCAATCTTTAATCATGTTTCGCCCCTTGCGCGAATCATTGCGTCGGCAGAACGATATGCGCCAGTAGCAATATCATCAATAGACCTGTTATTTAGTTCTGTTTTGCTCATTGCCGCAGCCATCGCCTTGGCAGCAAAGTAGTCACGCAATGTCATGCCGTACTGCACAGTAGCCGTATCTGTTGGAAACGCTGGCCCGCCTGTTTTGTCTTTATTCATTTCGCACCCCACAGCAAGCAGGTTAAGAAGCCAGCAGCAAAGGCAAGCGTGATGTACAGCCAGAACTCAAACTGAGCGTATGTCTCGTTCTGGCTACCTTCTAGCCACTCCCAACGCTCACGCGCTTGAATGTCGTAATAGTTCTCTCGGAATGCGTCTGCCGTGGTGCGTGGATAGCAGCGGGTTGTTTCGTTGATCTTCATGGTTTTCAATCCTTAGTGGTTGTTGAAAGATGGGGCTTTCGCCCCGTTTGATTTAAGCGTATGTTGCCAAAGTTCTGTTGGCTTTTTCTAAAGCCTCAGTCCAGTTTGCAACCCACTTGAACGAAAGCGTTTGAGTTTCGTTTGCCTCGTATTGACCTTTGTAGCCACGAGCAAAAGTGAATGTGCGCTCTTTGTTGTCGCGTGTGATCTTCAACCATTGACCATCTGTGCGAACTGTTTTCTCTGTGAAGCGTGTCATTTCGGTTTCTCCTGTTTGCTGTGTTGATGTGTGAATCATATATCAAATGACAACCCTGTCAACACCCAAAGTGTATTATTTTCACAACAAACTCATAAAATTGTTGTGGCGGGTTCGGTTTCTCCCGCTGAATCGCTGGTTTCTCCTGCTAGCGGTTGCCTTGATAGGGGTGAGGCAACAGGGCTTCACCCCTTTTTTTGACTTGCCACATAAGTCAATTATGGCTTAACATTTAAGCCATGACAAATCCTAACTACATTCAAGAGATTCAAGAGCGTGCCTCTTTAGCTGGCTTCACTATGGCTGATGTCTGCCGTGAGGCGGGTCTAGACCCGTCTGTGGCGTCACGCTGGAAGGCTGGCAAGGTCACGCCTCTAGTCTCATCAATTCATCGCCTCAAGGACGCAGCAGACCGTCTCATCGCGCAGCGTATCGAGTCCATCGACAAGATCGGTCAGCCATGATTCAGCCAGTTAAAAGAATCATTGGTGTAGATTGCGGCGCATTTGGAGCATTCGCGTTGTATGTTGACAACAGGCTTGATCGTGTCGTTGATATGCCTATCGTTGAGGTGGTTCGCGGTGGCAGCACCAAAAGACAAGTCTCAGCGCAAGGCGTGGCAGCCATTATCAAGGAGCTTGCACCTACGCACGCCTTCGTTGAAAAGGTCGGCGCAATGCCAAATCAGGGAGTGTCATCAATGTTCGCCTTCGGGCGTGCAGCAGGTGTCATTGAAGGCTGTCTTGCAGCGTTGTCTGTTCCCGTCACCTACATCACTCCGCAAGCATGGATGAAAGCCACAGGCTGCGGCAAAGGCAAGGACGCAATTCGTCATCGTGCGATGGAGTTGCACCCAGATGACCAGCATCTCTTCAAACGAGTGAAGGACAGCGGCAGAGCAGATTCTTGCATGATTGCTTACTACGGGACGAAGACACTATGACACGCGAAGACATCATTGAATTGGCTACGAAGGTTTATGGCGAATGTGATTGGCATGAATCTGCCTTGCATCACCTTGAAGCCTTTGCCAAACTGGTAGCAGAAGCCGAAAGAAAAGAATGTGCAAAGGTTGCAGCGGAGTGGGTCAGAGCATACCCACATCCGTCAGGCATTATTGAAAACAACATACTGGCAAGAGGTCAGCAACTTTGATACTCGCACGACTACCAAGAAATTGCAGCGTATTTGAAGCGAAGTATTCAGCCAAGCAGATGCGGGAATATGCGCTCAAGTGCATGAAGGAATCACAACAACAGGAGAAACAATTGCTAGACGCAAAGGAAGAAGAAAGAGAAGTGCTTAGACAGCACATCGTGTGGCTCACAACAGAGCTAGAACGCACACGGCACGCATTGAAACAGCGCAACGACATACTGCGTGAAATGCTCAACCCAGAATCACTAGGATGGGCCGTTAACAACGAAGTTAGATCGCAAATCTACAACCTATTTTCAGCAGAGATCGAACAGGAGCGTGCAGCATGGAATCAAAAATAAGAGAACTGCTTTTTCTCAAGTATCACATTGCTTATTCAGCTTACAGAAGACAAGTTCACATTGATACAGGTGACTTTCAAATGGCAATGTATCAACAGTTCTTGTTTCACGACTACACAGAACAAGCTGGCGCAGTAATGCTGTCAATGTCGGATAGTGTAAGAGCCGACTACTATTTAGCAATGCTTTGTTGGGATTACAAATGTTAAAACTCAGACCATCATCATCATCACGCTGGATTGCCTGTCCTGCATCTGTCAAGCTGTCGGAAGGCATCCCAAATCAACCATCAGGTGAAGCCGCGCAGATCGGCACAGCGATTCACGCAGTCGCTGAAACCTGCTACCTCACAGGCACATCACCAGACGAGTACATCGGCAAGGTCGTGGAAGGCATCACGATCACAGAGGAAAACGCACGCTTTGCTTACGCTCATGTTGACCACATCAGGCAGCTTGAGCTTGACATGGGCACGCTCAAGGTCGAGCAATTCGTCACGGCGTACAAAGGCAAAGAACTCACACTCGCTGGTACAGCAGATGTGATTGCGTACTCGCACGACAAGGACACCATCGTCATTGCTGACTTGAAGACAGGCAGAGGCTTTGTTGACGCTGATTCAGATCAGATGAAGATTTACGCAATCGGCGCAATGGCTCAACTCAAGACTGAGTTCAGCAATATCGAACTCCGCATCATTCAGCCGCATCACGGTGAGCCACGCATTCACAAGATGACCTACAAAGAGCTGAACGAGTGGGCGGCAACCTATCTCACACCAGCCATCAAAGCCATCGTCAAAGGCGAGACAACGCCAACACCTTCGGAGAAGGCGTGCCAATGGTGTCCAGCTAAAGCAACCTGTCCTGCCCATGTCGAGGACTTCAACGAGATTGCATCGCAGGACATAAAGCGTATGCACGACATGACAGACGAGCAGATCGGCATCATGCTCTCAAAGATCACAGCAGTCGAAGACTACATCAAAGCATTGCGCGAATACGCCACGCAGAAGATCGAGTCAGGCTCAGTCATCACAGGTTGGCAGATGCAACCCAAACGCGCACTACGCAAATGGACTGATGAAGCCAAAGCAGCCGAACTGTTGCAAGAACATGGCATCAGTAAGGATTTAATCTACACAACATCAATCATCAGCCCGTCAGAAGCCAGTAAGCTGTTGTCAAAAGAAAACAAAGTGTTGCTGGATGACATCACAGAGAAAAAATCTTCTGGCTTAACGCTTGCAAGAGCAGTTGGGCTTGGTCAATAACTATGCAAACACAAATTGAAATTATCGGTGACGCAACCCTTTACTTGGGTGATTGCATGGACATTCTGCCGACCTTAGACAAGGTTGATGCGGTGATTACTGACCCGCCTTATGGAATGGATTTTCAAAGCAATTTTCGTATTGAAAAACACATGAAAATTGCAAACGACAAAAGTGCTGATGTTGCAAATTATGTGATTGCGTGGGCTTTGGAAAATGCCAAACACTCTGTTTACGCTTTTGGTCGTTGGGACAACATTTATTACTATCCAAAACCCAAAAGTTTAATTACATGGGTAAAAAATAATTGGTCAATGGGTGATTTAAGACACGAACATGCAAGACAAACCGAAGTCGCATTTTTTTACGCAATGCAAAACCATTTTTTCCCAAAAGATAGACCGACTGATGTAATTGAATGGGCAAGAACACAAAACGCCAATCACCCAACTGAAAAACCCGTTGGTTTAATGGCTAAATTTGTTGAATGGACAGATGGCGTTGTGTGTGACCCATTTATGGGGAGTGGCACAACAGGCGTGGCGGCTATCCAAATGGGGCGTAAGTTCATAGGCATAGAGCGTGAGCCAAAATACTTTGACATTGCCTGCAAGCGCATAGAACAAGCCTCAAAACAGGTAGATATGTTCATTGAGCAGCCAAAGCCACAGCAAGAGTCGTTGCTATGACGCAAACAAGAACAATGTCAGCAATTGAAAGCGTTGCCAATGTATTGATTGGCTACTGTGTTGCAATTACGACACAGGTATTTGTATTTCCTTTGTTTGACATTTACGCAACAACATCAGACCATTTAGCCATTGGCGCAATCTTTACTGTTGTTTCTTTGATTAGAAGCTATGTGCTTCGTAGATTTTTTAATCGGATTAGACAATAATCACAACCCCGTCACGCTAAGTGACATTCTTAAACTCGAAAGGCTCAAATGCTCAATCTCTCATCCTCTGGCGGTTCAGGAAACTACATTCGCTTTATGCCATCTGCAAACGCTTGGCTCAACAACGCAAAAGAAGAAATCCAACTCAAGAAGGTCGTGTTTGATATTGACAATGTGCAAACAGGTTGGCTGCACCTCGGTGAAGGTGTGCGTGATTGGCAACCAGATGCAGGTCTTGGCAAGAAAGGACCGCAGCCTTCACCCGACCACAAGCGTGGCTTCATGGTGAAGTTCTACAACAAAGAACTCGGAACTGTTGAATGGTCATCCAACGGCACAGGTCCCAACATGGGCTTAGAAGCCCTCTACAAAGAAGCAGCCGCACAGCGTGAAGCCAACGCAGGCAAGTTGCCTGTCATTGAGTACACAGGCAGCAAGCTGGAGAAGATCGGCAAAGGCTCAACACGCATCCCCAACTTTAATGTGGTGTCGTGGGTTGAGCGTCCCGCTGGCATGGATGCCGAAGAAGAACCTAGCTTCACATCCTCTGGTGAATTCGGTGGCATGAAGCAAGCCGCAGCACCTAAGACAGCCGCTGCTAAAGCTGACGCTGCTAAAGCTATTGATGATGACGAAATGTTTTAAATCACAAGGAGAAAAAAATGGAAGCACGCGAAATGACCTATGGTGAACAAGCTGTTGGATTGACATTTAATCCAAGCAATGATGATGCGGTTGCTCAATGTAAGCAAGAATTTGCTGCTGTGATTGATCGTATGAATGATTTGCGGAACTCTACTAACAATGTAGAAATGAAAAGAATGGCTAGTGTTGCTATTACTGAAGCGCAGACAGCGCAGATGTGGGCAGTAAAAGCAATTACTTGGAAGTTCTGACATCAAACGAGATGTTTTGATGGACAAGTCAATGGCTGAAATCAAGTTGAAGGTGAATCTTCGCATCAAGGCGGTGGAACTCGCGTTGCGTTACGCAGATGTGGACGCGACAACAGAGGAGATTTTGTCTGTGGCTGAGAAGATTTATAAGTTCAGCTTGATTGAAGCCAAAGATGTAACGGATAAACCTTAACCATAAGGAATGACGGGGCAGCATCACGCTGTCCCGTTTTTTTGTCTCTATGGAAAACACACAAGAATTTTGGACGCTGCTGCTGATTGCGTTGGCTCAAAGGGTCTACGAATTAGAGCAGAGATTGCAGGAATTAGAAGAAGGAGAAGACCTTGAATGACATAGAACTGCTAGAACTGGCTGCTAAAGCGGCTGGAATTATGATTCGTGACCCTGCAACAAAATGGATTGCTCAAGGAGTTACAGAACTTGATTTGCTTGTATGGAATGACAAAGGCGGTGACTCAGTTTGGAACCCACTAACAGACGATGGTGATGCGCTGCGTTTGGCTGTGAAGTTGAATTTACTTGTAGATGTATGTGCAATCAAAGAAGAAACAGAAGCGGGTGATGGCACAAATGGCTATCAATGTGAACTTCACAAAGGCGACCCATACGCAGCAACCCGCAGAGCAATCGTTAGAGCAGCGGCAGAGATTGGGAAGAAAAAGTAATGCAAGCCGAACAAATAGCAAAGGCGCTTGGCAACGCAAAGAGAACAGGGCAAGGTTGGCTAGCCAGTTGCCCGCTACCAACTCACGGGCAAGGCAATGGTGACAAGAATCCATCACTAAGCATTAGTGACGGTGAGGACGGTAAGCCGCTGTTCAAGTGCCACGGCGGGTGTGAGCAGCACGATGTCTTTGAAGCCATCAAGAACTACGGGCTGCTGCCAGACCTTGAACCTAGACCTGAACCTCTGAGCAGCCTGAAGCCAATCCAGACAACCTTAGAGCAGGAGTGGCACTACACGGATGAGGACAGTGTGACGCAGTTCATCAAGCAGCGTTACAAGACCAATGACCACAAGGGAAAGACTTACAAGCTCCTTAAGGTGGACAACGAAGGCAAGAGACACGCCACGATGCTCGGCGCGAACATCGTCCCGTACAACCTGCCAGCGTTAGAAGAAGCCAGAGAACTCAACAAGGTCGTATTCCTCACAGAAGGCGAGAAGGCAGCGGACGCGCTTACAAGCATAGGCATGACAGCCACAACCACGCACGCTGGCGCTGGTAGCTTCCCAGAGGACGCAATCCAGTACTTCGTGAATCTCAACATCGTCATCGTTCCAGACTGCGACAAGGTGGGGTGGGAGTACGCGAAGAAAGCCACAAAAGCAATCAAGACCATTGCCAAGTCGATCAGGACACTTGACCTTGAACTCGAACTCAAGGAAGACGCATTCGAGTATGTTCACAAGTACGGCGGCACGAAGAACAAGCTGCAAGACTTGGTGAAGCAGTACGCAGTCAAAGTCACAACAGAAGATGAGGTCACGATTCCTGCACGATTCAAAGAAGTGGAAGAAAAAGCAACAGAGCCACAGGAAGAACTCAAACCAATCAGGCAAGGCTTTCAGATTGAAGCGTGGGATGACATCAAGGACGAGCCTGTCGATTGGCTAATTGAAGGCGTTATCCCCAAAAAGGCTTTCGTAGCCCTTTACGCGCCACCAGCATCCTTCAAGTCATTCGTAGCGCTGGACATTGCGGAGTGCATCGCCACGACCAGACCGTTCTTAGGCAAGGAAGTCAAGCAGCAAGGCGCGGTTCTGTACATCGCAGGGGAAGGTCACGGCGGTATCGGGGCGCGTATCAAAGCCTTAAAGCTGCACCACGACACGCCACAGGGAGCGCCAGTCTATTTCCTGAGAAGGCAGGTCAACCTGAGATCAAGCCAGCAGGACATTCAGGACTTGGCGCAAGCCATTGACGAGTTGCAAGCCATTCAAGGCATCCAGTTCCAGCTCATCGTCATCGACACGCTAGCCAGAGCATTTGGCGGTGGCAATGAGAACGCGTCAGAGGACATGGGGGCATTCATTACTGCAGCAGGTGCAATCCAACAGCGGTACGACTCGGCTCTATTAGTAGTCCACCACGCAGGTAAGGACGCAACGAAGGGTCTAAGGGGACATTCAAGCCTACTTGGAGCCGTGGACACAGAGCTTGAGATCATAAGAATCGAGGACGCGCCCAAAGGAATCCTGCACATCAGCAAGCAAAAGGACGGGGAAGACGGGCAGCGCATGGGCTTCCAAATGGTCACAGTGGACATTGGAACCAGCGCGCTAGGCTTTGAATCTGTGACCAGCTTGGCGCTTGAGCTTGACGATCAAATGGATGTCAATCAGCAGAGAAAGCAGCCAACGCCACCAAATCGAGCAGGGCTAGGACATAACAATCAGCTTGGTCTGAAGGCGCTACACGCTGCCATTAAGAAGTTCGGGACGATGGAACAGGTCGATGGAAAGCGCAATAAGTGCATAAAAATTGAGCAATGGCGCTTGGAATTCAGAGCAAGCATGGGTAACGATGTTGATGCTGAAGTATTCAGAAAATTGTTCTGGCGCGTCAAGACGCAACTCACAAACGCTAAGAAACTTGATGTTCACGGCGACTGGTGTTGGGCTGTTTTTGAAGATAACGACCAAAAAGATGGTGACTTTGGAAAGGTCATTCCAATCAAATAATCGTCTACAAGTCGTCTACATACAGGGACAAATGGGGACTCCATATGTAGCCGACAAAACCGTCCACTTATGGGGTGCGGGTCTATATACCGCACCCATAAGTTGACGATGTGACGGTGTTGAGATGGGTATTTTGTAAGAAAACTGTAAGGAAGTAAAAATGCAAAAGAAACTGAGCAAAGCGTTGAAAAAGATTGAGCAACCAAGTTTCCCGATCGACCCGTTTGAGGCAGTCATGCGGTCAGGGTTGATTGATCTCAAGGTCGTGAAGAATAACCACGAGAAACGGTGGGGTATTAACCGAGTCATTGAGTTGGTGGATTCCGAGTTCCGCATCAAGTTCTGGAAACAGTCGGAACGAATCTTCGATGCACAGGTCAAGCGAGATGAGGTCAGGTTCGAGAAAGCCATTCAAGGGATGAAGAATGCCTACGCAGCGTTGGACCGTTGGGCGGAGGCACACGGCGTTCAGCCTGTGCCAGAGATCAAGGCTTGCGAGTTGCAGATGCAAGACGGGTCGGTCATGGTCGTTGTCGAGACGCAGCACGATGCAGAGCTGTACCAGCAGTTCAGACCAGATGTCCAGAACCGTCACATCTGGACGATGCAGGAACTTGAAGTCATCATGGAGTCACCCGTCATCAAGGAAACCATGAAAATCAAAGCCTTGCACCCAACTGCAAACCTCGTCAGACTCGACAAAGACCCTGTGAAGTTTCCCAATGCTGGAGAGACAGGACTCGATGACATGAAATCGGATGAATTGGAAGGTGAACCGATGAGGAAGGTGTTTGACACTTCTAAAATGGTCAGGAAGGCGTCTAATCGTGCGTTAGAGGCGTTTTGATGCGCTTTTGATATGCAAGTAGCATCGTTGTATAAAAATTGATTGGAGATCGTTTAAATGGCTGGACAGAAAAAGAAACACGCAGACATGGCGTTATTGGACTCGCTGCCGAAGGAGCAGATTCAGGCTTTATTCGAGGCTGGAGCTAGCGAAGCAAAGATTTGCTACCAGCTTGGAATCGGCAAAAAAGCGCTTCACGAATGGCTTGATCGTCCAGAGCAAGAGGGCTTCCTATATCGCGCGCGCGCGAAAGCCGCAGATCACCTCGTGGCAGAGACGATCGAGATCGCGGACGAAACCGACATCGAGGAGGTCAATAAAGCCCGTTTACGCGTGCAAACGCGCCAATGGGTCGCGGAACGCTGGAATCCGCAGGCATACGCCCAGAGCAAGCAGCCGACTGTGCAAGTCAATCTGGCAGGGATGCGCTTGGATGCGTTGCGTCACATCGAGGTCGTGGAACAAGTATCCACAGATGACAAGGCGTAACTTGTTCAGGTTATCCACAGATGCATGGCAAGTGTTGCTTGCAAGCAACGAAAAGCCTGTATGACCTGTGGATAACCACGATGAAACTTAACATAATGAATGTTGTATCAAATCGGTGAGTGCTTCGGTACTCGTTTTGCGCCTCGACCCCCCCCGTCAACGCTCGCGGCGGGGGCGACCTGACAATGACAGCCCCATAGATTTCTGAACCACGAACCCAGAACCAAGTAC
>JACCDV011224247.1_pt1 | contig 36840 bp, 27 predicted proteins | sample 7446131 | NCBI WGS metagenome assembly JACCDV01 (sample SAMN15323448, study PRJNA562643) | freshwater metagenome | isolation source: river surface water | place: USA:Blue River Watershed | collected 2017-08-17
CAAGCCATGTTGAATGGCGTCTTATTAACAAGTACGGAGCCAGATAGAAAAACTTTCTCATTCGATTTATTTCCTTCTCAAATTATTGACAATATCATTATCAATAAGGCATTCGTTCCTGAACTACCTGGAGAGTGGGCTGGCGGTTTGATTCAAGTGAATACAAAAGATATCCCAACAAAAAACTTCTTTAATGTACAAATAGGTACTAGTGCGAATACTTTAATCACTGGAAAAGATTTTTTCAAAGACAAGGGGGGTAAAACAGATTGGCTTGGTATTGATGATGGTACAAGATCATTGCCTCCAGGATATACGACTAAATCTAATTTTGACACTTCAAGTTTAGCTGCTAAAACAGCCTTAGGTAAGCAAATGGCTAACAACTGGGCTCCAATTCTTACAACAGCAAAGCCAAATATTAGCTTACAAATGAATGGAGGATTTTCTGGAACGCTTTGGGGAAAAAAGATTGGAGGTATTATTGGGATTAATTATGCCAACAATTATCGTTTCCAAGATAATATAAACAATCAAAATCAATTGTCAAATACAGGATTCTCATCATTTATTGAGTTAAAAGATGATAAATACATTAATGACATTAATGCTGGTGCAATTGCTGGGTTATCAATTTTCTTGAATCCTTTGAATAAAATCAGCTACAAATCTATTTTAAATGTAAAAACTTCAAATGCATTTACAGCCAGAACGGGTATTGATTTTAATAGACAAGATTCCCTTAGAGGCAACGAATTCATTTTTGGACAAAATACTTTCTTTTCAAATCAATTAAATGGAGAACATAGTTTATCTCCAAAATTAAAATTTAATTGGTACGGTTCTTTTAATATCCTTGATGCTTACACTCCAGATCAAAGAAGAATCATGTATACTAAAAATTCTGTTGATCCCAATGCACCTTATATTCTTAATATTTCAAATACTTTATCTCAACAAACAGGAAGTCGTATTTTTCAAACTTTATCAGATTATATCTACACTGGAGGTGGTGATTTGATTTTGAAATTAAATCAGCAAACCATTAAAGCTGGTTATATGCTACAGGTAAAAGATAGACTTTATGATGCGCAATTATTTGCCATTACTATGCCACAAGATAACTTATCATTAAGGCTTCTACCTGCAGACAAAGCTTTTAATCCTGATAATTTTGGAAATGGTTCAGATAATAAATTTGCATTTAATTCAATTCAAAATAAGAATTTTAGGTATTTGGCGAATACAATCTTAAACGCAGGATTTGTTCAATTCGATAATAAATTGTCAGATGCATTTAGAGTGGTATGGGGATTAAGGGTTGAAAATTTCGATCAATTAGTTGGGTCTGTAAAAAAATGGGATCCAAGACACACTTATTCAAATGTAACAGACTTTTTGCCTGGTGTGAACGCGACTTTCAAATTAAATCAAAAATCCAATCTTAGGGTAACAGCTTCTCAAACAGTTATTAGACCAGAGCTAAGAGAGCTATCAGCATTGAATATCTATGACTTTGAATTAAATGCTTCAGTATCAGGTAATCCAGCTTTGAAAAGAACTAAAATATCCAACTTTGATATAAGATACGAACTATATCCAAGTGCTGGCGAGGTCTTTACAGCTGGTGTTTTTTATAAAAATTTCGAAAATCCAATTGAAAGCGTTTTTCAAGAAGGTACAGGTGGATCTAGCGTATTTTACTTCCAAAATGTTTCTCAAGCAACCGCATTTGGTTTTGAAATTGAAGGTAGAAAAAAGATTTCAAGAAGATTTACGCTACAAGCAAATGGTTCAATCATAAAAAGTGAGATCAACGATCCTTTAATCAATATCATACGCCCATTACAAGGTCAATCACCTTATTTAATTAATACAGGCTTTTTATACGATGTAGTTGAAAAAGGATTTAATGCTACATTATTGTTTAACCAAGTAGGTAGACGTATTTATATCGTTGGTGATATTCAAGCAAGTGCAGGTTCGCCAGATGTGTATGAGAATCCAAGGGCATTGGTTGATTTTCAAATGAGTAAGAAATTTGCAGACAACAAAGCAGAGATCCGTTTCGTTATAACTGATTTACTTAACCAAAGACAAATCTTTTATCAAAATAATACAACAAGCACTTCTTACAATAAGATTGAAGATGCAACAAGATTCTCAAGACAATTTGGAACAACTTTCGGCATCACTTTCAACTATTCTTTATAAACAATCAATTTTTTTAAATACAACAACAATGAAACAATTATTTTATTTATCGTTTGCCTTTTTAGCCATCACTGGTTGTAGAAAGATCGAAATGGATGGGGAAAAAGAAATCTTCGTAGTAACGAAGGAGGTTGCACCTGTTGGTCAGGTCTCTAATACAATCAATTTATCTGGTAAAATCACCAAAGACACGACATTGTATGCCAAAGATGTAAACTTTCTTTCTGGAGTGGTCTACATTACAAAAGGTGTAACATTGACTATCCAAGAAGGCGCAAGAGTACAAGGAAAATCTGGTGCTGATGCTGCAGCTTTAGTGATATGTCGTGGTGCAAAAATTATAGCAAAAGGCACAGCGGATAAACCAATTATTTTTACTTCATCTGCTCAAAATCCTTCATCAGGTGACTGGGGAGGAATTGTAATTCTAGGTACAGCAAAGGTAAACGCCGCATTACCATGGAAAGGAAAAACAATTACAGGATTGACTGCTGTTGAGGGCGGTATCAATGATACAGAAGTTGGTTATGGTTTAGCTGGTTCTGGAGATGATGCGTTCCCAACTGGAAACGATAATGATAACAGTGGCATTCTACAATATGTTAGAATTGAGTATGCTGGTTATGCATATCAACCAGATAATGAATTGAATAGTTTAACTATGGCAGGTGTAGGTAGAGGTACTACTATCAGCCATGTTCAGGTAACATATGCAAAAGATGATGCGTATGAGTGGTTTGGAGGTACAGTAAACTGTAAATATATCATTGCCTATAAGACACAAGATGATGATTTCGATTCAGATTTAGGCTACAATGGAAAAGTTCAATTTGGTATCATTCTGAGAGATTCTGCCATCGCAGATATCTCTCAATCAGAAGCTTTTGAATCTGACAATGATCCTGCAGGAAGTGCGAATGCACCTACAACATCAGCTGTTTTTTCAAACATAACAGCAATTGGGCCAAGAATTAATCCAGAATTTGGAAGAGGTAATAATTTATATTTAGCTGGAGCGCATATTAGAAGAAATTCTTCTATCTCAATTCATAATGCAATTTTTGCTGGTTGGCCAATTGGTCTTTTAATTGATGATACAAGAGTTGTAACTAATGGAAGCACATTCAAAAATTATACTGATAGTATATCTCGCTTAAGAAATATCACCCTTGCAGGCAATACTAGGAATTTAGAATACAGGTTGAAAGCGAATACAAATACTGGAAGTACGGATGCTTTCTTAGCTACATTCAGCAACCCTTCACACGGTAATACGATTTTACTTAGCGCTTCATCTGATGTATTGAAGTTAATTCAGCCATTCAACTATACAAACCCTGATTTCACTCCATTTGCGAATCCAAATACAAGTACTGCTAACATTGCTGCTACTTTAGGTTCATTAGGAATTGGTACAAGTTTAGATTATAGTAGAAATGGTTCTTTTACAGATACGCAATTACAAGATCCTTTCTTTGAAAAAGTTTCATTCAGAGGTGCAGTTGCTGCATCTGGAGTTAACCAAACATGGTGGAAAGGTTGGACAGTATGGAGATAAACTTTGTATTTAAAAATAGAGGTATAAAAATACCCTCGCGATGCGAGGGTATTTTTTTTTGAATGCTTTTGAAAAATTCTGAAACCCGTTTTGTGAAAATTAATTTAAATGATTCATTTTCTTATCCGTTAAACGCTTCAGATACACCCTTGTGTAAAATCTTTCCAGCTCTAATATTTAAACCTTTTGCCAATGCTTGATTCTCGGCACATGCAATTTCCCATCCTTTGTTTGCGATTGCAAGTGCGTATGGTAAAGTTGCTTGTGTTAAAGCTCTTGTACTAGTTTGAGGAACTGCACCTGGCATATTCGCTACGCAATAGTGTGTAATACCATCAATGGTGAATACTGGATTTTCGTGTGTAGTTGGCTTACAAGTTTCTATACATCCACCTTGATCCACGGCTACATCCACTATCACAGATCCTGCTTCCATTAATTTCAAATCTGCTTGCTTTACTAAATGCGGCGCTTTAGCACCATGTAATAAAACAGCACCAACTAATAAATCAACTGTAGGTAATTTTTCTTTGATCGCTAATAAAGTAGAATATTGAGTTACTACATTCGCTGGCATCACATCCGATAAATACCTTAGTCTAGCTAAGTTGGTATCCATGATTGTTACTTGTGCGCCTAAACCTGCAGCCATCCTAGCAGCTTGTGTTCCCACGATACCACCACCAATCACCAATACTTCTGCTGGCTTCACACCTGGTACACCACCTAATAATTTTCCTTTGCCACCAAATGGTTTGCCTAAGTAGTAAGCACCAACATTGATTGCCATTCTTCCTGCCACTTCTGACATTGGAACCAACAATGGCAATGAGCCATCTGGTAATTCAACAGTTTCGTATGCAATACATACTGCATGTGTTTTCATCATCGCTTCTGTTAATTCTTTAGAAGCAGCAAAATGGAAATAAGTAAATAAAATTTGACCAGACTTGATCAATCCATATTCAGCAGCCAAAGGCTCTTTTACTTTCACAATCATTTCTGCAATGGCATACACTTCGGCTGCAGTAGGTAAAATTTGAGCACCCACTGCTATATAAGCATCGTCAGAAAATCCTGATCCAGCACCTGCATTGGTTTCAATGTAAACAGTATGGCCTTGTCTTGATAACGCATCCACACCTTCAGGAGTTAAACCTACACGGTACTCCTGGATCTTAATTTCTTTAGGAACGCCAATAATCATAGTATTAGTTTTATTTCTGTATAAAGTTCTGTAAAAAGAAAATATTATTAATTAAATGAAATAATACAGTAAAAAATTCTTTAAAAATTAAAATAAATAGAAATTAGCAGTAAATTCGAGTTAGAATTAGCCTTTTCACCGAAATTCTTACGCTTATAAAAATAGAAGTTTATGAACTTAGACCCAATTGATCTTGCCATTTTAGGCATTTTACAAAAAAATGCATTGGCTACTTTGAAAGATATCAGCGCCGAAATCAATCTTTCAGTAAGTCCAACCCATGACCGCATCAAAAGATTAGAGGCAGATGGCGTAATTGCCAATTACGTGGCTTTAATCAATCGTAAAAAAATTGATTTAGGCATGGTTGTATTTTGTCATGTTACATTAGACAAGCAAACAAAAAATAATTTCGCGGAGTTTGAACAAATTATTTTACAATTTGACGAAATCATTTCCTGTAGTTTGGTTTCTGGTAGCTTTGACTATTACTTAAAAGTAGTGACTAAGGATGTAGAAACCTACAATCAATTTTATCAAGAAAAACTAGCAGTGCTTCCAATGGTGGCGCACATTAATAGCTTGTTTGTGATGGACGAGATTAAAACCACAACTGCATTGCCTTTATAAGTTGTTTACTTTTAAAATCATTTTTTACAATTCAATTATAAATTATTTGAATTTAATTTTTACTTCTCAACTTTTTAACTATGTACAATATTCCTCATTTCAAAGCGAGCAATCATCAACAAGTAATTGACTTTATGCAGGCGAATCCTTTTGTGACCATTTGTGGTGTAGATGCGAATGGCTTACCTGTTGCAACGCATATACCTGTGTTAATGAAAGTAGAAAATGATATCATTACAATAAGTGGTCATATCATGCGCAAGCAAGATCATAGTAATGCTTTTGAAGTTAATAAAAATGTATTGGTTATTTTTTCTGCACCTTCTGCATTTGTGAGTGCAAATTGGTATACCACAAAAGATATGGGGAGTACATGGAATTATCAAACGGTGCACGCCAGAGGACAATTAGAAATAAAAGACGAAACGCATTTAAGAAATTTACTAACGGAATTGACTTTGCATTTTGAAAAAGATGCAAATGCACCAACGCAAGTAAAAAATTTATCAAAGGAATACATGGAACAAAACATGAAAGCTATTTATTCCTTTGATATTGTTGTAAATGATTTGCAGCATGTCTTTAAGCTAAGTCAAAATAGGGACGAAGCATCGCATGCAAATATTCAAAATGAACTAAATAAAGGAGACGCTGCTTGCAAGTATATGGCAGCGGCTATGAAGGCTCAATTAAATCCCAAAGATTCCCATAAAGATCTTTAAAGACTGCCACAGTTCCATAAGCTTCTACGTGTGGAGGAATAGTGAATTCAACACCTTTAGAAGTATAGTTTTCGTAATCACGATAAAAATTATCGGTGTATAAAAATAAAAACACGCGACCTCCAGTTTGATAACCAATAAATTTTTCTTGTTCTGGTGTGGCTGCTTTTGCAAGCAATAACATGCATCCATTGTTTGCTCCAGTTGGTTGCACCATTACCCATCTTTTGGTTTCAGATAATACCGTGTCTTCGATTAATTTAAATCCAAGTACGGTTGTGTAATAGTGAATGGCTTCATCATAATCACGAACCACCACTGCAATATGAGCAAGATGTTGTTGCATGTATCAAATATACAATTTGTAAATAGATCTTCCATCTAAGTATTTGTATATTTGTATGCAAATAGAAACGCCTCATCTTACTTTTAATTTTGTTTACTTGAATATGACTCCTGTTAAAAATATCATCTTTGACCTTGGTAACGTTTTGTATGACATTGACTTCACAAAAATGTACAATGAATTTGAACAATTAGGCATCCCTAATTTTCAAAACTATTTTACACTCAATCAATGTGATCAATTATTTTATAATATTGAAAAAGGCTTAATCAACGAGACTGAATTTTGCATGGGCTTTAATCAATTGTTTAATTTATCACTGAGTCATCATCAAATAATTTCCGCATGGAACTCCTTACTGATTGGATTTAGAAAAGAGAGCATGGATTGGATTAAAGCTAATCAAGAAAAATATCCCATGTTTTTATACTCCAATACCAATCAGATTCATTGTGATTATGTGCTTCCTCAATTTGAAAGGGAAATTGGTGGAAATTTCGAGCAACTTTTTAAAAAACCTTATTATTCTCATCATATGGGGATGCGTAAACCAGACCCTGCCTCTTTTCAATATATTTTAGATCAGGAAGGGCTTAAAGCTGCTGAAACTTTGTTCATTGACGACAATGAGCCTAATGTGCTGGGGGCGGCTTCGGTGGGACTGCAAGTATTGTATTTACAACCAGGCATGTTCATTGAAACAGAATTGCCTAAGTTATTAGGGTAGCTTCTTACTTAACTTCCTCAAAATCAATGTAATCGGCTTCTTTTTTAACAGATTCACTACTTGATTTTGGTGCAGATTTTGGTGGATTTTGGTTCGTAAACCCAGAAAAATTGGTGTTTTGACCTTGTGCTTCTGCCATTTTTCGTTGCATTTCTTCCATATTTTGGCGAACAGTCTTAACCCCTTTGCGCACAGGAAGTACGACATTAAAGATCAATTTATACAAGAGATAGATAAGGAATCCGTAAATCAATAGCTTGGTCATACCACAAAAATACGGTCAGATTGAATAAAATTGGGTGATTTCATCCTCTTTTATTACCTTTGGTCTAGAATATGCAGAGAAATGAAGGGAACGAAATCGTTCCCTTCTTCTTTTTTAAGTATGGAAGTAAACGAATTAAAAGACAGGATTTATACCTTATTAGAGCCTTTTTTACAAGAGGATCCAAGCTATTTTTTGGTGCATATCAAAGTAAAGCCTGGGCACATAATTAAAGTATATATTGATGGCGACCAAGGTTTGCCTATCAAACAATGTACTTCATTTAATAGAAGGTTGTATAAGGCCATCGAAGAAGCTGCATGGTTCCCAGAAGGTGATTTTGCATTGGAAGTTTCTTCACCTGGTGTAGAAGAGCCTTTGATTTTAAACAGACAATATGTAAAAAATATTGGACGTACCGTAGAAGTGATATTGAACGATGAATCTGTTTTTACGGGCGTAATGAAAGAAGTCACTGATAAAGATATTTTAATCGAATGGACTGCTGGCAAGGGTAAAAAAGCGACCCAAGAAACCATGCTTATTCCATTTGAAAATATAAAATCAACTATAGTTCAAATTCAATTTTAACAAAACTCAAGCTAGACCGCTTGATAAAAAAATGATGTTATGGCAAGTATTAATTTGATTGAAGCTTTCGCGGAGTTTAAAGACGCTGAAAATATAGATCGTCCTACGATGATGAAAGTAGTAGAAGATGTATTCAAAACCTTATTGAGAAAAAAATATGGTAGCGATGAAAACTTCGATGTAATCGTAAACGCAGAAAAAGGTGACTTGGAAATTATCCGTCGTCGTGAAATCAGACCGGATGATGATGTAGACAATCCTTTAGCTGAAGTTTCTTATTCTGATGCCATCAAAATCGAGCCTGATTTTGAAATTGGTGAAGAATTATTAGAGGAAGTGAATATCTACGATTTTGGTAGAAGGGCTATCCTTGCTGCAAAGCAGACCTTAGCTTCTCGTATCAATGACTTAAAGAAAAACGTTTTAGTTAAAAAATATTCTGATAGAATTGGTGAAATTATCAATGCAGAAATCTATCAGGTTTGGAAGAAGGAAGTTTTATTGTTAGACGAAGAAGGCAACGAATTGATTCTTCCAAAAACAGAACAAATCCCTCAAGACTTTTTTAAGAAAGGTGAAACAATCAGAGCGGTGATTGCTAGAGTGGACATGAAAAATAATTCACCAGTGATTATTTTATCAAGAACAAGCCCATTATTCTTAGCTAAATTATTAGAAATAGAAGTGCCAGAAATTTTTGATGGTTTAATTACTATCAAGAAAATTGTGCGTGAGCCAGGGGAGCGTGCAAAAGTGGCTGTTGAATCATTCGATGATCGTATCGATCCAGTAGGTGCTTGTGTGGGTATGAAAGGATCTCGTATTCATGGTATTGTAAGAGAATTAAAAAATGAAAATATCGATGTAATTAATTTTACAACGAATACACAGTTGTTAATTCAACGTTCATTGACACCTTCAAAAATCAGCTATATGAATATTGATGCTGAACGTAAGCGTGCCGAAGTTTATTTACAATCAGATCAAGTTTCTTTAGCAATTGGTCGTCGTGGGGTGAACATCAAATTGGCGTCTGAATTAACAGGCTATGAATTAGATGTGTACCGTGAGGACGAAGAAATTGTAGACGAATTCGATATCGATTTAGATGAATTTAGTGATGAAATTGAAGCATGGATTATCGATGAGTTTAAGCGTGTTGGTTGTGATACAGGAAGAAGTGTATTGAAGCTAAGCGCAGAAGAATTAGAAAAAAGAACAGACTTAGAAGTGGAGACCATTGCGGAAGTTCGCCGTGTCTTGACAGAAGAGTTTGCTAAAGGTGAATAACCTTTAAATAGAAGTATATTTGTAAAAGGAACGCGTCACTGTTCAAAAAAAAGGGACAAAAAACATTCAAATGTCAGAATTGAAACTACCAAGACTGTTAGCAGCTGCTAAAGAATTCAACATCGGTCAAGATACCTTGATTGAATTCCTTAGTACAAAAGGTTTTCCTAAGGATGACCTTAAGCCAACAGCCAAATTAACTGAAAGTCAGTACTATGCTTTGCAGGCAGAATTCCAAAGCGACAAGGTTGCCAAGAACAAGGCAGACCATGTGGAATTGCCAAAAAATGCAATAGCAGACAAAGGCAAAAAAGCGGAGGAAGAAATTGCTCCAGCTAAAAAAGCAGTTGTTGCTGAAACACCAGTTGTGGAAACTCCAAAACCAGCACCAGTTGCTGAAGCAGCACCTGTTACAATTAAAGTAGAAACACCAGAGCTGGAAGCACCGAAGGTGGTGAATAAGATAGATCTTTCTGCCATTGACTCTTCTACTAGACCAAAAAAGACTACTAAAAAAACAGAAGAGGCTGCACCTAAAGCAACTGCCCCAAAAGCACCAGCTGCAAAAGCTGCTGCTAAAAAAGCAGATCCAACACCAGCTCCAAAAGCGCCGCCTGTAGACCATTCTATCGCGCCTGAAAATGTGCATGGTGCAATTACCAATATCCAAGCAGATAAGTTAACAGGTCCAACCATTTTAGGTAAGATTGACTTGCCAATTAATAGTGATACTAGACCAAAACCTTTAACACAGGAAGAAAAACGTGTACGTAAGCGTATCCCTGTTCAAGGTAGACCAAATCAACCAGGTCAAACAGGACAAGGCGGCCAAACTCAAAGTAGCGGCGGCTATCAAGGCAATCGTCCACAAGGAGGCGGTTACCAAGGCAATCGTCCACAAGGCGGACAAGGTGGTGGTTATCAAGGCAATCGTCCAAATAATGGCACTCGTCCGGGTCAAGGTGGTGCACGCGGAAGAAATATGCCGCAAACTGCTGAACAAAAAGAAATCGATCAGAAAGCAATTCAGGATAAGATCAAGGAAACCCAAGCTAAACTATCTGGCCAAGGTGGTCGTGGTAAGGGCACAAAATCTAAGTATCGTCGTCAAAGAAGAGAAGAAGCTGCTGAAAATGAAAATAATGAACAAAGAGAAGATAATAAATTACAGGTAACTGAATTTGTTACCGTGAGTGAGTTATCGAGCTTGATGGATGTAAGCTTTGCAGATATCATCAGCAAGTGTATGAACTTAGGTATCATGGTTTCAATCAACCAACGTTTAGATGCGGAGGTAATTGAATTAGTTGCAAGTGAATTTGGATTCGAAGTTGAATTTGTTGGATTAGAAGATGTAGTAGAAATGGATGAAGAAGAGGAAGCAGAAGATCAAGCAAATTTAGTTGAACGTCCTCCTATCGTAACCATCATGGGTCACGTAGATCACGGTAAAACATCTTTATTGGATTATATACGTAACGCGAATGTGGTTGCAGGTGAGGCCGGTGGTATCACACAACATATTGGTGCATACGAAGTGACTTTGCCAAATGGTAAAGCCATCACTTTCTTGGATACACCAGGTCACGAAGCCTTTACAGCGATGCGTGCGCGTGGTGCTAAAGTAACAGATATTGCAATCATCGTAGTTGCTGCAGATGATGCAGTGATGCCGCAAACAAAAGAGGCAATTAGTCACTCTCAAGCAGCGAGTGTACCAATGATTTTTGCAGTGAATAAGATAGATAAAGACGGTGCACAGCCGCAAAAAATATATGAGCAATTGTCTCAAATGAATATTTTAGTAGAAGCTTGGGGTGGTAAATTCCAAAACCAAGAATTATCTGCTAAACAAGGTTTGAACGTAGATGCTTTATTAGAGAAAGTATTATTAGAATCTGAATTATTAGATTTAAAAGCCAATCCAAACAGAGAAGCAACCGGTACAATTATCGAGGCCTCTTTGGATAAAGGTCGTGGTTTCGTTGCGACAATACTTGTACAAAACGGCACATTACGTCAGGGTGATTTGATTTTATCAGGACAGTTTTATGGTCGTGTTAAAGCCATGTTCAACGAACGTAATCAACGTATCGAAGTAGCGCCTCCGTCTACACCTGTTGTAATCTTAGGTTTGAATGGTGCACCACAAGCTGGTGAGAAATTCAAAGTATATGACGACGAGTCAGAAGCAAAAGAACTAGCAACCAAGCGTTCTCAATTATTAAGAGAGCAAGGCTTAAGAACTAGAAAACATATTACGTTAGACGAGATTGGTCGTCGTTTGGCTTTAGGTAACTTTAAAGAATTAAACATCATCATTAAAGGTGACGTGGATGGTTCTGTAGAAGCCTTGAGTGATTCATTACAAAAATTATCTACCGAGGAGATCGCAATTAGAGTAGTATTGAAAGGGGTGGGTCAGATTTCTGAATCTGATGTATTGCTTTCTGCTGCATCTGATGCCATTATCATTGGTTTCAACGTTCGTCCTAGTATGCAAGCAAGTCGCTTAGCAGAAACAGAAGGTGTTGAAATTAAAATGTACTCGATTATCTACAACGCAATTGATGAAATCAAGAGCGCGATGGAAGGTATGTTGGAACCAAAAATCCAAGAGAAAATTGTTGCGAATGTGGAGGTTAGAGAAGTCTACAAGTTTGATAAAGCAACTGTTGCCGGATGTTATGTATTGGATGGCAAGTTGAGCAGAAATAGTAAGATTCGTATTATTCGTGACGGTATCGTTGAGTTCCCAAGAGGCGAAGGACAAGCAGCTGAATTAGGAAGCTTAAAGCGTTTCAAAGATGACGTGAAAGAAGTGGTTTCTAATATGGAATGTGGCTTGACCATCAAAAACTTTATCGACCTTAAACCAGGTGATATCGTTGAAGCATTTGAGGAAGAAGAAGTTAAACGTACTTTATAAAAAAATTAAGATTTGATAGTTGGAGCAATGCTCCGGCTATCGGAACTTAGCCCCTTAATTTATATTTGATGAAAATAGTTCGCATTGTATTTGCCTTAGTCTTAATTATTATTGCTAGTACAGCAACAGCTCAAATTAAAAAAGTTTTAGCAGATAAAATTATTGCCACAGTTGGCGATAAATATATTCTACGATCCGATGTAGACAATGCACTTGCAGATTATAAGAGACAAGCACAGGGTCAAGAAAATATTGAATTGCCATCGCCTTGTCAGGTGATCGAAGGGCAGCTAATTCGTAAGGCTTTAGTATTACAAGCAGAAAAAGATTCTATTTTAATTACAGATGAAGAAGTTGAAGTAGCTATTGATGGCCGTATTAGAAATTTCATTCAACAATTTGGTTCTAAGGAAGTATTAGAAGAAGTGGCTGGAAGGTCTATTTTTCAATTGAAAGATGACTTTAGACTTCTAATTAAAGAGCAACGTTTGGCGGAAGAAATGCAGAATAAAATTATTGAAAAAGTTAAGATCACTCCTAATGAGGTAAAAGCTTTTTATGCTAAAATTCCGGTAGATAGTTTGCCTTTGTATGAAAGTGAAGTGCAGATTTCAGAAATCATCATGCATCCAAAAGCGAACCGTGATATCGAAGAATATGTGATTCAACAAATGTTGGAATACAGAAAGCAAGTGGAAGGTGGCGTGAATAAGTTTGAACAATTGGTAAAATTGTATTCAGAAGATCCTAGTTCAAAAGAAAACCTAGGTCAGTTTAGTTTAAACAGAAACGTAAGAGAATTTGATCCTGCGTTTATGGCCGCATCTTTCAGATTAAAAGAAGGTCAAATTTCTGCTCCAGTGAAATCAAAATTTGGATACCATATCATCCAATTGATTTCTAGATCTGGTGATGATGCTGTGGTAAAGCATATATTAAGAATCCCTCCAATTACAAATGACGAGATTAATGAGACAAAACATATATTAGACAGTGTTAGAAAAGCAATTTTAGAAAACAAAACTAGTTTTGGAGAAGCAGTAAATAAATTCAGCGACGACGAATCTAGTAAGTTTAGTGGAGGCGCAATAACAGGACGTGATGGATCTACTTATATTAATTTTGACCAATTGGATAAAGAGATGGTGGTTTTAATTCAGAATATGAAGCCAGGTGACATTTCTGAACCACAAGTATATGTAGACGATAGAGGTAGAAAAACAGTTCGAATTATTTATTACAAAGAAAGAACAGAGCCACATAAGGAGAATTTAAGAGAAGATTACAACCGTGTTTCAGTAAGAGCACTTGAAGAGAAGAAAGCAAAAGTGCTAGAAACATGGTTTAAAGATAAAGTACCTAATTACTATGTATATATAGACAACGATTTCCAAGCTTGTAAAGAATTGACAGATTGGACAAAAGTGGCAAATGCGATAGTAAAGGAAAAAACATACTAGAAATTTCATCATGAGCGACGAAATCAAACACGAATGTGGCTTAGCATTCATTAGGTTAAGAAAACCATTGTCCTACTATTTACAAAATAGGGGGTCAGTAACCTACGGATTAAATAAGTTGTATCTTTTGATGGAGAAGCAACATAATCGTGGACAAGATGGCGCAGGGATTGCAACTGTTAAACTAGATATAGAACCAGGCAATCCCTTTTTATATAGATTAAGAAGTAGTGCACAGCAACCCATTGCAGATATTTTTTATAAAGTGGGTCAAGAAATACAAGAACTAGAAAAATTACAGCCAGATATTGCCAAGCATCCAGGATTAATGAAAGGGCATTTGCCATTTATGGGTGAGTTGCTACTAGGACATTTAAGGTATGGCACACAAGGCAAAAATAATGTTGAATTTTGCCATCCATTTATTAAGAAAAACTTAGCACCAGGAAAAAATCTTGCATTAGCAGGTAATTTCAATTTGGTGAATACAGATGAATTGTTCAAGAAAATCCAACATGAACCAGGTGCTTTTGAAAAACAAAGTGACTTGGCAGCCATGATGGAAGTGATTCACCACTTCTTAGTTTTAGAAGAAAGTAAAAATCCCAATAGCCCAAATATTTCCGAAGTATTAAAGCAAGCTGTCCCAATGTTTGATGGTGGCTTCACCATTGGTGGACTGGTTGGCAATGGATATAGTTTTATTATGCGTGATGCGCATGGTATTCGTCCAGCTTATTATTATATAGACGGTGAAGTAATTGTTGCTGCTAGTGAAAGAGCTGCAATTCGAACTACATTCAATGTAGGGGAGAATGAAGTTCATGAATTAATGCCAGGTAATGCTTTAATTATTGACGATAAGGGCGGATACACCATAGAACAAATTATTGAACCAAAAGAAAGAAGGGCTTGTTCTTTTGAGCGTATTTATTTTTCTAGAGGTGGAGATGAGAAAATTTATAGAGAGCGTATCGCACTTGGACATTACTTGAGTAAAATTGTTTTAGATAGAATCGAAAAGGACTTAAAGAATACAATCTTCTCTTATATCCCAAATACGGCCGAAGTAGCATTTTATGGATTGATTAAAGGGATGGAAGAATACTTGAATGCAATAAAAGTGGAACGTATTTTAAGTTGGGGTAAAGATGTAGACGCGGAGAAATTAAATGAAATGGTGAATCGAAAAATTCGCCAAGAAAAAATTGCCATTAAAGATGTCAAATTAAGAACATTCATCACTGAAGATGCGAACCGAAATGAGATGGTGCAGCATGTGTATGATATCACTTATGGTACAGTGCGTAAAAATGAAGATAGCTTGGTGGTCATAGATGATAGTATTGTTAGAGGAACGACTTTAAAAGAAAGTATTGTTAGAATGCTATCCAGACTTTCACCAAAAAAGATTATTGTTGTTTCGTCTGCACCTCAAATCAGGTATCCGGATTGCTATGGTATTGACATGAGTAAGATGGGCGATTTTATTGCGTTTAAAGCCGCTATTGCCTTGTTGAAAGAAAGAGGCATGGAGCAGATCATGAATGACGTCTATCAAAAGATTAAAGCACTTGAAGCAAAAAACGAACTACATACTCAAAATGTGGTACGTGAACTTTACCAGCCTTTTACAACAGAAGAAATTTCAGATAAAATTGCGCAACTTATTACACCAGATAATATTCAAATACCTGTTGAAGTGATTTATCAGACAATCGAAGGATTGCATGCATGTTGCCCAACCAATACAGGTGACTGGTATTTTACTGGTAACTATCCTACACCTGGAGGCAACAAAGTTTGCAATAAAGCATATATCAATTATATCGAAGGTAATGACCAACGAGGTTATTAAAGTCGATAGCATATCGCATTGATATTCATCCCCGCTCCAACGGATGCAAAAATTACAACATCGCCTTTTTCTAATTTATGCTCAGCATACTTTTCTTTAAGTACTAAATCGTATAAAGTTGGAATAGTTGCTACAGAACTGTTGCCTAATTCGTGTATACTCATTGGCATGATATCTGCTGGGATCTCTTTGATATCATATAATTTGTATAATGCTTTAATAAAGCCTTCATCCATTTTTTCATTGGCTTGATGCAAGAAGAATTTTTTCACTTCATGTATATTCACACCAGCTTTTTCAATACAGGCTTTCATCGCAATGGGCACATTCTTAATGGCATACTCATAGACTTTTCGGCCTTTCATTTTTATATACCTTGTTGCATCATCTGCTTGGGGATGATATGATTTACCCAAGTATAAATAATAAGCTTCTTCATTGCAATGGCTTTGTACACTAAAGGATAAAATACCCTGATTAGGATCATCACTATGCTCCACTATACATGCACCTGCACCATCACTAAAAATCATGCTATCTCTATCGTGCTGATCAATGACCCTGCTTAGTGTCTCTGCTCCAATCACTAAACATCTTTTTGCCATACCCGATTTAATAAAAGAATCTGCTTGAATGACACCTTGTATCCAACCAGGACAGCCAAATAATATATCGTAGGCTACACAGTTTGGATTGACAATTCCTAAATGATGTTTTACCCTAGATGCAATTGCAGGAATGGCGTCTGATTGAATAGTGCCATTTTGTACATCTCCAAAATTATGTGCTACAATAATTTGGTCTATAGTTTCTGGATCTATTCCAGCAGCCTCAATTGCTAATTTAGCCGCAGCAGCAGCTAGGTCAGAAGTATTGACATGCACATCTGCATACCTTCTTTCCATGATCCCTGTGATCCCTTTAAATTTTTCTACAATTTCTTGGTTAGGGGTTTTGATCAATTCACTTTGCTCATCATAAAAAGTATTTTCAACAAAATCATGATTGGACTTAATATGGTGTGGTATAATACTACCTGTGCCTGTTATAATGGTTGCCATAGAGGGGGGTAATTTTTTGATTAGCAAAATCCCAACCACTCTAAGTTAGGCAATTTAAATATATTTATCGCCTTTGTTCCGCTTTACTTCAGCTACATATTCTTTAATGGATTGTTCTTTATCTCTACTACAAATTAATAAAACATCTTTTGTGTCTATCACAATAAAATCATCTAATCCCTGAACTAACACTAGTTTGTCTTTTGGTGAATTGATCATACATTTTGTAGCATCAATTACAATCACATTATCAGAAGCTACAGCATTGCCTAAATAATCTTTCTCCATATTATCATAAGCACTGTTCCATGTTCCAAGATCACTCCATCCAAACGAAGCTGGCATTACATATACGTTACTCGCCTTTTCCATGATCGCAATGTCGATCGAAATATTGGTACAAAGCGGATAGATTCTTTGAATTGCGCCATGTTCCTCGGGCGTATTAAAATGTTGCTTCTCTTGTTCAAACAATTCAAACATTTCTGGTTGGTACTTTTCGAAAGCAGCTAAGATGTTACTTATTTTCCAAGCAAAAATTCCTGCGTTCCATAAAAAGTCACCACTTGCTAAAAATGATTTTGCAATTTCTAAATCTGGTTTCTCTGTAAAGGTTTTTACTTTATAGACATCCTTAGCTACTTCTAGTCCTTCAAATTGTATATAACCATAGCCTGTGTTTGGGTGTGTAGGCTGAATCCCTAAAGTAACTAATGCTTTAATATTATCTACAAAATCTAAAGCTTGTAATGCAATAGACTGAAAGCGTGTCTCTTCTAAAATCAAATGGTCACTTGGCGCAACGATACATTTTGCATCTGGATTCATCTGCGCCAATTTAAAGGAGATATAGGCAATACATGGCGCTGTATTTTTTTTGCTAGGTTCTGCTAAAATATTTTCAAGCGGTAGCATTGGCAATTGTGTTTTAACAATGTCAACATACTCTTCCGATGTAACAATAAAAATATTTTCGGCAGGAATAAACTTTGCATAACGCTCATAAGTCCATTGCACCAATGTCTTACCTGTATTCAATACATCTAAAAATTGTTTAGGGAGCGCAGTCCTACTCATTGGCCAAAAACGACTTCCAATACCTCCAGCCATAATGGCTACATAGTGATTTTTGTTTTGCATAGATATATTTTATAAAATCCCCTCTTTCATTAAATCGTGCATGTGTATCATTCCTTTATACTGAGCTTCATCGGCCACAATCAATTGACTGATATCATGTGCTTTCATTAAATCAAATGCTTCAATAGCCAAAGTGTCGGAGGAAATTGTAATTGGCTTTTTATGAAAAATATCAGCGGCAGTAAGATCTTGAATACTATTATGTTGTTCTAGCATTCTGCGAATATCGCCATCTGTAATCATGCCAATAATTGCGCCAGTGTCGTCTAATACAACTGTAGCACCCATCCTGCTTTTTGAAATAACGTTAATGACTTCTTTTAAACTAGTGGAAGCTTTTACACTTGGTTGGGTATTTTGTTTTGCAATGGCACCCGTTGTTAAGGTTAATCTCTTACCAAGATTACCGCCTGGATGAAATTTTGCAAAATCTTTGGAATTGAAACCCTTTAATTCCATAAATGCGATGGCCATTAAATCGCCCATCACCATTTGCGCTGTGGTAGAGGATGTGGGTGCTAAATTATGAATACATGCTTCTTGATCTACTGTAGTATTAATAACAAGCTGAGTGGCTTTGCCTAAATAACTATCTACATTACCAACCATCGCAATTAATGGGTTGCCAAAATGGGCTACTAAATCAACTAATAATTTTATTTCAGGACTCTCGCCACTCTTACTAATAATCATCACAACATCATCTGGTCCAATCATGCCCGAATCTCCATGAATGGCATCTGCAGCATGCAGGTACATTGAAGGGGTTCCTGTAGAATTACAAGTAGCCACAATCTTTTGTGCGATAATGGCACTTTTACCAATGCCACTCACTATAAAACGACCTTTGGATGCTATCACCGCTTGAACTGCTGCAACAAATTGATCGTTTATAAATTTTTCCAATCCTGCTACCGCTTTTGTTTCAATCAGTAAAGCGTTTTTGGCAATGGACTTAATCTCAGATGACATAGGCATAATATAGATGGAGCAAAGGTAATACTTCGTTAACTTTATAGTCGTTTTTTAATCTATCCTTTGTTAAAAGGTTTATTTTAAAAAATTATCCTTTTTAGTGAACTTTTGTTCAACAAAATGCGTTAATTTAAGACTAGATTTAGATAGTAAACGGTTGATTTTAAGCTTATTAAGATGCCCACGCCTAAAAAAACGATTAAAAAGACTGCTACGCCTCAAAATGAGGAGATTTTAGCGGCTTTAGAGCAATATTTTGGTTTCTCCGAGTTCAAGGGTACCCAAGAACAAGCCATCCTATCCCTATTAAGTGGCCGGGATACTTTTGTGATTATGCCAACTGGTGGCGGTAAGAGTTTGTGCTATCAATTGCCGGCGATGATGCTAGAAGGTTGCGCCATCGTTGTATCCCCGTTGATTGCCTTAATGAAGAATCAAGTAGATCTTGTTAGAGGATATAGTGAACACGACGAAGTTGCCCATTTTTTAAATTCTTCTTTAAATAAAGGTCAAATCAAAGTAGTCAAAGAGGACCTTTTAAGTGGCAAGACTAAATTATTATATGTGGCGCCAGAGACTTTGACAAAACAAGAGAACTTAGATTTTTTTAGCGACTTGAAAGTGTCTTTTTTTGCAGTGGACGAGGCGCATTGTATTTCTGAATGGGGGCATGATTTTAGACCTGAATACCGACGTTTAAAAGAGATGATGGAAGAGATCAATCCTTCTGCACCCATTATTGCATTGACTGCAACAGCCACACCTAAAGTACAAAGTGATATCGTAAAAAACTTATCACTTAATAATCCAGAAATTTTAATTTCATCTTTTAATAGGGACAATCTCTATTACGAAGTGCAGCCGAAAATTAAAAAGGATCAGACCGTTAAAAGCATTGTAAAATATATTACAAAGCATAAAAAGAAAAGCGGCATTATTTATACCCTTAACAGAAAAACAACTGAAGAACTTGCAGATTTATTAAAAGCAAATAATATTAAAGCAGTTGCATACCATGCTGGGCTAGATCAAAAACTGCGTGCAGAAAGACAAGATCAATTTTTAAACGAAGACGTGCAGGTTATTGTAGCGACCATTGCATTTGGTATGGGTATTGACAAACCAGATATTCGCTTTGTCATTCATTATAATATCCCTAAATCTATCGAGAATTATTATCAAGAGACAGGAAGGGCTGGTAGAGATGGTTTGGAGGGAAATTGTATTTTATATTATTCACAAAAGGACGTCTCTAAGTTAGAGCATTTTTTAAGAGATAAGCCATTGAGTGAAAGAGAAGTGGGCGCTCAATTGATTGACGAAACTGTGGCTTTCGCGGAGAGTGGTGTTTGTAGAAGAAGAAGTTTGTTGCATTATTTTGGAGAATCATGGCCCGATAAAAACTGTGGCAAATGTGATAATTGCCTACATCCTAAAGAAAAATTCCAAGCCAAAGCAGAATTAGTACAACTATTACAAACAATACAAGCATTGGACGAAAGATTTGTTGCTGCTTATGTTGTACAAATTATTACAGGACATTATACGCCTCAGATTGGCTTATATCGTCATGAAAAATTACCTGTTTTTGGTATTGGGAAAACACATGATGATTTGTTTTGGAATAGTTTGATACGTCAGGCGATGCTTGAAGAATTGATTGAAAAAGACATTGAAGAATATGGCCTTTTAAAACTGACAACTAAAGGCCAAAAATTCTTGAAAAAACCAAGTTCATTTTTGGTGGTATTGCAAAATGTTTTTGCCGCAGAATTGGGAGATGACGAAGAAAGTGAAGCGGGCGAAGATGCTGTTACCACAGACGATCGTTTATTTGAGTTATTGAAAGATCTAAGACAAGTGGTCGCTAAAAAAATTGGCTTGCCGCCATTCGTCATTTTTCTAGAGACTTCATTACAGGATATGGCCACACTGTATCCAACCACTTTTACAGAATTAGAGCGTTGTCAAGGCGTGAGTAAGGGCAAGTCGCTTAAATATGGCGAAGCTTTTATCAAACTTATTGAACAATATGTAATTGATAATAATATAGAAAAGCCGGATGATTTTGTGATGAAATCCGTGGCGAATAAATCAAGCAATAAGATTTATATCATTCAAAATGTTGACAAAAAAATTCCTTTAGAAACTATTGCTAAAAATAAAGACTTAAGACTAGATAGTTTATTGGAGGAAATGGAAACCATTGCGGCAAGTGGTACAAAATTGAATTTAGATTATGCGATTGATGAATGGCTAGACGAATATGATCAAGAAGAAATATTAGAATATTTCAAAAGTTGCGAAACCTCTTCATTGCAAATTGCACAACAAGAGTTGAGTGAAAATAATTACACTTGGGAGCAACTAAAAATAATGCGCATTAAATTTTTAAGCGTTGTAGGAAATTAAGCTAGTGCTTAATGCTTGACTTTAGTTTGAAGATTGATTTGAGAATTGCAAAGCCCTATCTGTCGCATTTTTTCGCACACTCATATAATACAGATTATAATCTGCAATATGATAATTAGGAGTAGTGTATAAAATACTGCCAAAAAACTTTGGCCTTGGTGTCCACAAAATTCCTTTGTAATTAGTTGCTCCAGCCACATTTGGAATAACCTTTTTAAAGTTGTACAAAACGGATCCTTCGTTCGATTTTCTATCAACTGCTGTTTGATTGCTACTCCATGTTAATGGGTTGGTCACAATAGAAGTGAATTTTTCAATTGCAATAAATGGAGGAGTGTATCCTTCTTTGTAAGTTCTCCAAGCACAAATACAACCTGTTTCCGTTGGTGTAGCGCAAGCCTTTAAATTTGTAAATTCAGCAGGGTCAATCGCCATGCCTACAATATAGGCAGACACCAATTGCTTGCTCAATTGTTTTCCATCAAAATATTCTTTTAGTAATCTTTTTGCATGTGTGCTTCCCTGACTATGTGCTGCAATAATGATTGGCTTTCCTTGGTTATAATTGGCCATATAAAAATCAAATGCTTTTTTTACATCCTGGTAGGCTAGTTCGAAAGCCGCCAATGCATTTAATGTATCTACTTTATTGACTGGATAATAACTTTTGATATGTGCTTGTCGATACCTTGGTGCATAAACAGGACCTACTTCATTAAAAATACTTGCTTGATTTAAGATAGTTGAATAGTCCGTATTAATATTCAAAGCAATGTCTTTTAATGATGCAGACCAGCCGTTGGGCATAACAGGGTCTAAATAAGTTGTTGGATGCACAAAAAATACATCCGCTAATTGTTTGGGCTTGTAATTTTTAAGAATACTTGCTGGTATACTGTCGGAAGGGTCTAGTTTGAGCGGATGTGCAGCCCAGTTCTTTAATTGACTGTAGTCTGGTTGTTCCTCCCAATTGATAGTAGCATAAACAGGTTGGTAAGTTGCATAGTTGCTTTTGCCACATCCAAGAGCCACGAACAAAACACTTAATAAAAACAAGTTTCTCATAGTGCAAAGATACAAATTATCATTGGTCTGTATTTGTATACTTTACTGATAAATTATAAAATGCTTTGGATGCAAATAAATTATTTTAATTTTACATAAATCAATCTGATTGTACCTCTTAAGACATATACCATTTTTAAAAGCTGTTTTCCAGCATAGCTTAACCGCTTTTGGTGGTCCTCAAGTGCACATTGGCTTACTACAACATCGTTTTGTAGAAAAAAGGAAAGATATAACTTCGGAGGAGTTGATGGAATACAATGCTTTTTGTCAATTACTACCTGGGGCATCTTCTACACAAACAATTGTTTTAATTGCTTTTAAAAGAGGTGGTTTCTCTTTGGCCTTAATCACTTTACTCATTTGGATTTTACCTGCAACGAGTTTTATGGCGAGTCTTGCTATTGCCTATACCCATTTTGATTTACAACCTGTTCTGAAAACCTTGTATTTGCTACAACCAATGGTGATTGGTTTTATCGCCAGTGCCACCTATCTTTTATATAAAAAAGCAATTAATAATACAATTACTCTTTTTGTTTTTGGCTTTGCGTGTATCCTTACTTTAGTTGGATTTAAAACACCTTGGACGATACCTGTTGTCATTGTTTTAGCTGGTATTGTTACTAATTTTAGCAATAAGAGAATTCCAGATCAAGGTGCTGCACCTAAACAAATTAAATGGGTGCATTTACATTTATTTGTTTTGTTTTTTCTTATTGCAGGTTTTGTGTCTGAACAAGCAACACGTCAAAATTGGGAGCACCGTAAAGTGTACAATCTTTTTGAAAACAATTACCGATTTGGAAGTTTTGTATTTGGTGGGGGTGATGTGTTAATTCCAATGATGTATGAACAATATGTAACACGTCCAAACACAGAACATGTCAAAGAAAGCAAAAGGGATGTATTAAAAATAAATAGCGCAGCTTTTTTAACAGGTTCTGGAATTGTAAGGGCCATTCCTGGCCCAATCTTTTCTATTGCAAGCTTTACTGGTGCATTGGCTTTAGAAGAAAAAGGAATTGGAGGTCAGATAATAGGCGCTGTGGTGGCAAGTATCGGCGTTTTCTTACCAAGCTTTTTAATTGTCCTTTTCTTTTTTCCTATTTGGCAGAAACTAAAAAAGTATGCTTTATTTTATCGGTCATTGGAAGGCATCTATGCAGCTGTGGTGGGTATTATGCTAGGAGCAACCTTATTTTTATTAAAAGATATTGTCTTTGATTTAGGGATCATGACTGGCATGAATATAGGGGTCTATCTATTTGTTTTTTGTACAACTGCCATTGTGCTAGTGCGATACAAAGTTGCCCCACAATGGGTCGTTCTAGGAAACATCCTTCTAGGCGCATTGCTATCTCTTTGGCCAACTATATTTTAACATCCATATAGACTTGAATTGTTTATTTTTACAGCCATTCATGAAACAATTTGCACTAATATTTTTTTTATTGACTTGTCTTGCCTTTTCCTCCGTCAAGGCACAGGTGCATACTATTAGTGGTATAGTCTATGATATTTCTGGAAGAATGCCAATCGAAGCAGTGATGGTTTATACAAAATACAGTAGCACACAAACCGATTCTTTAGGTAGGTATTTAATCACCCTTCAATCAAAAGATTCATTAACATTTTCTTTGTTTGGAAAAAACACTCAAAAATTTGGACTTGATCAAATCGAGGATCATAGTAATTTTAATATCATGATTCATGTGACTGGTTTTGATCTTCCAGAAGTGAGAGTGCGCAATAGTTATTACAGGTATGATTCCATTCAAAATAGAATTGATTATGCCAAATACTTTAATTATGAACCCCCAGGCTTAAAACTAAGTAACCAACAGAATATTTTTGGAAATGGAGGAGTTACCATTGGCTTCGATGTTAATGAGATCATCAATATGTTTAGGTTCAAGCGAAACCGAAATCTCCAATTTTTGCAAAATAGGCTAATATACCAGGAACAAGAAAAGTACATTAACTATCGCTTTACCAGGCGCTTTGTCCAAAAACTAACTAAATTAGATGGTCCAAGGCTAGATGTGTTCATGGAATACTGTAAACCATCCTATCCAACCCTAGCATTATTGAACGACCTGGAGCTAGGCTACTTTATTCAACAGAAATTCATCCAATTTAAACAAGGCCGATAATTCAACCATTCATCTATTTTCTTTCCAAAAACATGTCATTTTAGCTATCTTTAAGCACTAAAATTAGACCAATTTGAGAAAGTTAAATTATGTTGCCTTCATCCTGATCTTAGGAATGGTTGCTTGTAAGGAAAAAACAAAGCCAACTGATAAATTCAATGCGAATGCACCAGTATCTGTAGATATTGCAATTGCTGCTACGCAAGTCATTGATAAAGTTATTGAAGTAAATGGTTCAGTGGTGGCTAGTGAATTTGTAGATATACGTCCAGAAACGAATGGTCGTATTGTTTTTTTACAAATTCCTGAAGGTAAAATGGTGGCTGCAGGTACAGTGCTCGCCAAGTTAAATGATGCAGATTTGCAAGCTCAAATGCAAAAAATAAAAGTACAATTAGCATTAGCAACAATTACTGAACAAAGAAATTACAAATTAGTACAAGCTAAAGGAATCAATCAAAGTGATTATGACATTAGCTTACAACAAGTAAATAGTTTGAAAGCAGACATGGCTTATACCCAATCTTTAATTGATAAAACGGTGATTAAAGCGCCTTTTGCTGGTCAGATGGGATTGAAGCAAGTTAGTCTTGGGGCTTATATTAGCACAGCAAATACAATTGTTACTTTACAAAAAGTTGACCAACTGAAAGTAGACTTTACCCTTCCAGAACTATATCAAAATTATATTAAAGTAGGCAAGAAGGTAACGGTGGAAAGTATTGCTAATCCGGGCGTAAAAATGACAGCAACGATTGCTGCAGTTGAACCTCAAATTATTGCTACATCTCGTAATATTAAAGTACGCGCTAATTTACAAGGCAAGTTACTACCAGGTGCTTATACAAAAGTATTCCTTGGAGAAAATCAACAAAAGCCAAGTATATTGGTTCCATCTAATATCATTATTCCTGATTCTAAAGTAAAGCAACTAGTTGTAGTTAAAAATGGTAAAGCAAAATTTATCAATGTGGAAACAGGGTATCGCACTGCTTCTGGTGTTGAAATTACATCTGGTGTTCAAGTAGGCGATAGCTTGATTGTTGCAGGGATGTTTTTTGTAAGAGACGGAAGTGATTTAAAAATCGGGAAGACATTGCCACTTGTTGACATCATTAAGTAGGCTCACAATTAATACATTATTGAGATGAATATATCGGAACTCTCGTTAAAACGTCCAGTGTTAGCCACTGTGATGAATATTGCGATTATCATTTTTGGTTTAGTTGGGTATTCTTTTTTAGCATTAAGAGAATATCCTGCGATTGACCCACCTATCATTTCGGTGCAAACATCTTATACAGGTGCGAACTCCGAAGTGATTCAAAGTCAAATTACAGAACCACTAGAGAAAGCTATTAATGGTATCCCTGGAATTCGTACAATTAATTCTTCAAGTTCTGTAGGTAATTCAAATATCACTGTCGAGTTTAATTTAGGTGTGAATTTAGAGACAGCAGCGAATGATGTAAGAGATAAAGTATCACAGGCTACGAGAAGTTTACCGGAAGATATTAACAATCCTCCCGTAGTTTCAAAAGCAGACGCAAGTGGAGACTTTATTTTAATGCTTACTTTAAGAAGTAAGACAAAAGGATTATTGGAATTAACTGAATATGCTGAGAATGTCTTGCAACAGAGGTTTCAGACAATTGATGAAGTGACTAGTGTTGGAGTTCGTGGAAAGCGTTTATCGATGCGTATTTTTCCAAATACAGATTTATTAAATGCATTTGGCATCGCATTCAATGATATTCAAACAGCACTAAATAAAGAAAACGTAGAATTGCCTTCTGGTCGTATCTATGGCAATAAATCAGAATTTATCATTCGTACATTAGGAAGATTGTCTACCGAAGCAGACTTTAGAAATATTATTATCAAACAAGATGCTGACGGTATTGTAAGACTAGGGGATATTGCAAAAGTGGAGCTTGGTCCAGAGCAAGAAGATCAGGGTACTTATTTTAACGGTGTGCCTGTAGTGATGTTGACGATCTCTCCTCAACCTGGTGCTAATCAAATTAATATTGCTGACGAATTTTATAAAAGATTAGAAGAAGTAAAAGCACAAAATAAATCAGATATTGAATTTGCAATACCTATTGATAATACCAAGAATGTACGTCGAGCTTTGTCGGAAGTAAAAGAAACCATTGTAATTTCATTTACACTGGTGGTATTGGTTATCTTCTTCTTCTTCAGAAATTGGCTGATTGCGATTAGACCATTAATTGATATTCCAATTTCTTTGATTGCTACTTTCTTTATTATGTATTTGGCAGGTTTCTCAATTAATGTATTGACTTTATTGGCGATCGTATTAGCAACTGGCCTTGTAGTGGACGATGGGATTGTGGTCACCGAAAATATTTTTAGAAAACTAGAGGAAGGGCTTCCTATCAAAGAGGCTGCCAGAGAGGGCAGTAAGGAAATTTTCTTTGCAGTCGTATCTACTTCTATCACCTTGGCAGTTGTATTCCTACCTGTTATCTTCTTACAAGGTTTTGTAGGTTCATTATTTAAAGAATTTGGTGTGGTGGTTGCAGGTGCTGTTTTAGTTTCGGCATTTGTATCCCTAACCATTACGCCAGTGTTGAATGTGTACTTGAACAGAAATGGTGGAGAACATGGGAAATTCTACGAACGCACCGAGCCATTCTTTAAAGGAATGGAATTAGGATATAAAAATGGACTTGCTAAATTTTTACAAATTAGATGGATGGCATGGGTGATTGTGGGTATTTGTTTTGTATTGATTATTCTTATTGGAAAAAATATTCAATCAGAGCTGGCGCCTATGGAAGATAAAAGTTCTGTTCGTTTTTCTATGTCAGCAGCGGAAGGAACCAGTTATGAGGACCTAAGAACAGAATTATTCAAAGCCATTCGAATTATGCAAGATTCTATTCCTGAACAAGCTTTCACTTGGGGTAGCGTGCCTGCATGGGGTGGTGGAAGTACTGGAGCATCTGGTAGATTAGGCATGGTGGATGTAACAGAAAGAACTAGAACACAATCTGAAATTGCTGCAGATTTAAATAAGAAATTTAAACGCTTTAAAAACGTTCGTATTTTCTCTATAGAAGAACAAACTATTTCTGTAGGTATGATGTCTCGTGGTTCTTTGCCAGTGCAGTTCATCATTCAAAACTTAGATTTCCAGAAAATCAGAAAAGTGATTCCTGAGTTTTTAGAAGCAGCAAGAAAAGATAAAACTTTCCAAAATGTGGATGTGAATCTAAAATTCAATAAACCAGAATTAGATTTGACAATTGATCGTATGCGTGCCAAGGATCTTGGTTTATCTACAGCAGATATATCTCAGGCATTACAGTCTGCATTTAGTGGGGCACGTTCAGCATATTTCATCATGAACGATCGTCAATATGAAGTGATTACACAGGTGCCTAAATCGGATCGTAATACACCTACGGATATCAGTAAAATATATATTAGAAATAGTCGTGGCGAAAGCATTCCTATTTCAAGTGTATTGACAATTGAAGAGAATAGTAATCCTCCAAATCTTTACCACTATAATCGTTTTAATTCAGCTACTATTTCTGCTTCTTTAGCAGAGGGTAAAACAATTGGTGACGGTGTGAATGCCATGGAGCGTATTGCAAAAGAGAAATTAGATGAAAGTTTCCAAACTGCTTTGGGCGGTCCTTCTAGAGACTTCAAAGAAAGTGCTTCAAATACTTCTTATGCTTTATTATTAGCATTGATTTTGATTTACTTGGTACTTGCAGCACAGTTTGAAAGTTTCACAGATCCTTTTATCATCATGATTACTGTACCATTGGCTATAGCGGGTGCATTGATTTCTTTATGGATGTTGGATCAAACATTAAATATATTCTCGCAAATTGGTATAATTATGTTGATAGGCTTGGTGACCAAGAATGGTATCTTAATTGTGGAATTCGCTAATAAGAAAAGAGAGGCAGGCTTATCAATTAAGGAAGCTGTATTAGAAGCTGCAGCGCAACGTCTAAGACCAATTTTAATGACCAGCTTAGCGACAGCTTTAGGCGCATTGCCTATTGCCATTAGCTTAGGCGCAGCTGCAACAAGTAGAAAACCTTTAGGTACAGTTATTGTAGGAGGTCTAATGTTCTCTTTAATTTTAACTTTATTTGTGATACCTGCAGTGTATACTTACTTATCAAGTAAACATAAGCGAGAGGTAAATTAATATAGCTCTAATTGCCGTTTAGAAATAAAGAATAGCCAACTTAACGTTGGCTATTCTTTTATGATTACCTCTTTCATAAATTTTGCTGTGGCTTGCTCCACACTTACAATATCTTTTGAAACGATTGGTGAAGCAATTACATGATTGCCTGTATTTGGCATTGCCATTTCCATTTTTAAATTAGAAGGAGTAGCAATTTGTTGCATCATTTTTTGGATGGCACTCACTTTTACTACATTGTCTTGATTCGATTCGTCTTTGTAGTAATACAATGCCAATGTAGGCTGATTAATTTTCTTAAAAGTAGTTTCTTTCATAGTCGCTTCTAATAAATTCTGCAAAGCAACAACCGCTTCTATTCTATAATGTGTATTCCAATATTTTGGGTATGCGGAGTCTTTATATTTTATATCCACATAATTGCTTTTTAAAACTGCTCTGCCAATCTGTAATCCCCATGGGTTATCAAGTAATGGTGCAGCTGGATTGAACACTTCAATATTAGGTGAATACAAAATTAAGCCTGCAATTTCAGGATAAGTAGCTGCTAATTGCAAAGCTAAAGTACCCCCAGTAGAAGTACTCATTAAAATTACTTTCTTACCAATTTGTTTACCAATTGCGAAAGCTAATTTTGCAGATTCCCAATATTTATCGGCAGTTAGATTCACGAGGTCTTCCGTGGTGTCAATACCATGTTCTGCTAGTCTTGCCAAGTATAAATTACAATTAAATTGTTTGGCAATATTTTGATGCACTGGGGCGCCTTCCATTTGGCTTGCACTAAATCCATGTAAATAAACAATTGCATAATCTGTCTGTGTTTTGCTACTGTCTGCCCAAATAATTTTTGCTTCATTGTTGGGCTTAATCTTATATGGAGCTTCCATTGTCGTGATGTAAGCATCAAGGTTATTGATACTTGCCACTGTTGGCAAGGACTCGCTCAATACTGGCTTTGGAGGCTTAGGACCTAAAAAATAAATAACAATTAAAGCAAAAAAGGAGAGAATGACTATTTTTAGTATACGCATTTGGTTATTTTTTTTAAAGCTAGTTATTTTGGCTGCCTTAAAAAAATATTTTGCTTATCTAAATCCACTAAATTGCAGTCATGAATAAAGAAAGGTTTTTATCATTGGATGTTTTTCGCGGTATGACAATTTGTTTGATGATCATTGTTAATACTCCTGGGGATGCATTACATACTTTTGCACCTTTTAGACATGCAAGCTGGCATGGATTCACACCAACAGACTTAGTATTCCCATCCTTTTTATTTGCTATAGGCAACTCACTTAGTTTTGTTTTACCCAATTTAGAAAAAGCTGGCAGAGCAAAAGTGCTGCTAACCATTTTCAAACGCAGTATTATTTTATTTATCCTAGGCTTTTTAATGTACTGGTTTCCATTCACCGGGGACTTACAGGATACTAGAATTTTTGGTGTTTTGCAACGTATTGCACTTGCATACTTATTTGCAGCGTTGCTTGCACATTTTATGCATGAAAGAGTGGTCAAGGTATTGACTGCCTTGCTTTTATTAACCTATTGGTATCTCGCTGTTCATTTTGGCCAATCAGGAGATCCTTTTAGTTTAACTGGAAATGCCGTTCTAAGGTTGGATCTATACTTGCTTGGGCCAAACCATTTATACCAAGGAGAGGGTATCGCTTTTGATCCAGAAGGATTGCTTAGTACTTTGCCGGCGATTGTAAATATTTTAGTGGGCTTTATCATAGGAAACTTAATACAAACAAACGGTAAAACTTACGAAGGGTTAACACACTTATTTATGTGGGGTGCTGGCTTCGTGTTTTTAGCCTTTATGTGGGATTTTGAATTTCCAATCAACAAAAAACTTTGGACAAGTTCTTTTGTGGTGTTAACAATTGGATTAAATATGATCATTTTGGCTACCATTATTTACAGGGTAGATATACATCGTCAACATCAATTTTCTAGATTTTTTGGAATTTTTGGAAAAAATCCGCTTGTGATCTACCTTTTTTCAGAGATTTTGCTCGTTAGTTTGAATTTAATAAAAGGACCTGCAGGTTATACAACTGCATTTGACTGGTTGTATCAACTAGGGTTCACTCAATTTAACCCCTATTGGGGCTCCCTATTCTTTGCCATTTCCTTCATGTTGCTTTGCTGGCTATTGGGTTATATATTAGATAAATATAAAATATATATCCGTATCTAAAGCTTAATCATCCTTTTTCCCCAATAGTTTTTTTTAGGACTGTAAACGGCGTACCTTTGCAGCCTCAAAACAGCACATGGAAATAAGAAACATCGCGATTATCGCGCACGTTGACCACGGTAAAACAACCTTGGTAGACAAAATTTTACACGCAACTAAAGTATTCAGAGACAACCAGGAGACTGGTGACTTAATCATGGATAGCAACGAGTTAGAGCGTGAAAGAGGTATCACTATCTTAAGTAAGAACGCTTCGGTAACCTATAAAGGTGTAAAAATTAACGTAATCGATACTCCAGGTCACTCTGACTTTGGTGGTGAGGTAGAGCGTGTTTTGAAGATGGCAGACGGTGTTTGTTTGTTGGTGGATGCTTTTGAAGGACCAATGCCACAAACTCGTTTCGTATTACAAAAAGCATTGCAATTGAATTTAAAACCAATTGTAATTATCAATAAAGTAGATAAAGAAAACTGTCGTCCTGATGAAGTGCATGATGCAGTATTTGAATTATTCTTCAACTTAGATGCAACCGAAGAGCAATTGAACTTCCCTACTTTTTATGGTAGTGGAAAGAATGGATGGTTCAATGAATCATTGACACAATGTGAAGATATCACACCTTTAATGGATGGTATCTTGAAATATGTTCCTGGTCCAGATGTGAAGGAAGGACATACACAAATGCAAATCACTTCATTAGATTATTCTACCTTCTTAGGTCGTATTGCAATTGGAAAAGTAGAAAGAGGTACCATCAAAGAAAACCAAAATATTGTTTTGGTGCAAGCAGATGGTAGCATCAAAAAAAATAAAGTAAAAGAATTATACGTATTTGAAGGGATGGGTAAGCGTAAAGTAACAGAAGTAGTTTCTGGTGACTTATGTGCTGTTGTTGGTTTAGAAGAATTCAACATTGGTGATACCATAGCTGATCCAGAAAATCCTGAAGCATTACCAGTGATCAGTGTAGATGAACCTACAATGAGTATGACTTTTAGTATTAACAACTCACCATTCTTTGGTAAGGAAGGAAAGTTTGTTACTTCCCGACATATCCGTGATCGTTTGATCAAAGAAACCGAAAAGAATTTAGCATTACGTGTAGAAGAAACAGATAGTGCGGATAGCTTCTTGGTATATGGTCGTGGTATCTTACACTTAGGTGTACTAGTAGAGACAATGCGTCGTGAAGGTTATGAATTAACAGTAGGTAATCCTCAGGTTTTGGTAAAAGATATTGATGGAAAGAAACATGAGCCATTTGAAATATTAGTAGTAGATGTACCTTCTGATTATAGCGGTAAAGTAATCGACTTAGTCACTCAAAAGAAAGGTGAAATGTTGATCATGGAATCGAAGGGAACTATGCAACACTTAGAATTCGATATTCCTTCTAGAGGATTGATTGGATTACGTTCTCAGATGTTAACACAAACAGCAGGTGAAGCTGTAATGGCGCACCGTTTCAATGAATACAAGCCTTGGAAAGGACCAATTCCTGGAAGAAGCAATGGGGTGTTGATTGCAAAAACAGGTGGTACCACAACTGCATATTCAATTGATAAATTACAAGACAGAGGTCGTTTCTTTATCGAGCCAGGTGAAGAAGTTTATGCTGGTCAAGTATTAGCAGAGCACATTAAGCCAGGTGATTTGAATATCAACGCGGTGGAAATGAAAAAATTAACGAACCACCGTGCGAGCGGAAGTGATGATAGTGTTCGTATTACACCAAAAGTACAATACACTTTAGAAGAGTGTATGGAGTATATTCAATTTGACGAGTGTATCGAGGTAACACCAAAGTCGGTTCGTATGCGTAAGTCTTTATTGGACGAAAATGAGCGTAGCAAAGCAACAAAACAATCTGCACAATAAGCAATACGCTTGAAGTATAAAAAAAGAGTCTCAATGAAAATTGAGACTCTTTTTTTATACCATCTATTTATCTAATGATGTATTCGATCAATCAAATAGTATTAAATATTTTAGTGCTTAAGCGTTTACTGGTTTATTGAGTGTTTGCCACAATAAGTCTTTTAGTTCCATCAGGTTTTTAGAAATTGCAGAAGAGATAAAAATATGTGGAATGTTTTCTGGTAACTCTTTTTCGATTGCATCCATTAATTCTTGATCTAATAGATCTGTTTTACTAATTGCAATGATAAAATCCTTTTGTAATAATTCAGGATTGAATTCATTCAATTCATTCTTTAAAATTTCAAATTCTTTTTTGTGGTCATTAGAGTCTGCTGGAATTAAGAAAAGCAATACCGCATTTCTTTCAATATGTCTTAAGAATCTGTGCCCTAAACCTTTTCCTTCGGCAGCCCCTTCAATGATTCCAGGTAAATCTGCAATACAAAAGGATCGATTGTTTCTGTATTCAACCATACCCAACTGAGGTGTCAATGTAGTAAAAGCGTAGTTGGCAATTTTTGGTTTTGCTGCGGTAATGGCCGACAAGAGTGTTGACTTACCAGCATTTGGGAATCCTACCAATCCAACATCTGCAAGCACTTTTAATTCAATTTGTTTCCATCCTTCTATACCTTCTTCTCCAGGTTGTGCGTATTCAGGTACCTGTTGTGTTGGTGTAGCAAAATTACAATTACCCAATCCACCTCGCCCACCTTTTAACCAAACTATTTCTTGTCCATCATGTAAAATCTCTGCTTCAATTTCACCAGTTTCTTCGTCTCTTGCAATCGTACCCAACGGCACTTCAATGATAATATCTTCACCATCCTTGCCTGTGCATTTATTTTTAGAGCCATTCTCTCCATCCTTAGCTAATACATTTTTATGATAGCGTAAATGCAATAAAGTCCAAAGCTGTGCATTACCTCTTAAGATAACATGACCACCTCTTCCTCCATCACCACCATCAGGTCCTCCCTTGGCAGTTAATTTATTTCTAAGAAAATGCTTACAACCAGCTCCGCCATGACCACTATGGGCAAAAATTCGGATGTAATCAATAAAATTATTTCTTTCTGACACTAGTTCTTTTTATGTGCTACAAAGTTACTACAATCAAGCGGTAATTTAATTTAATAAAAAGCCTTCTCTTTTGGAGAAGGCTTTTGTCTATTTTGTTTAGGACGGGTTTATTTTTACTAGATTAACTATTTGCCTTTAGGCCATCAATTAAAATGGCAACCATATTTTGTTCTAATTCCTCTGCACTGATTTTTTTAGTTGAACGGTGCCAACTTTCAATGCCACTCACTGCATGCAAAAATATAAGGACCACAGTTGGGGCATCAATCTGCTTTATTTCCTTATTCCTAATCCCTTCTTCAATGATAGCCGCCAATCTTTTGCGATAGACCCTTCTTTGATTTTGGTAATTGGATAAATAAGGATCAGAAAGATGCTTCCATTCTCTATCGCTTACATATACTTCTTCGTAATGATGTATCATCTCTACAATGTGGAATCGTAGGATCTTTTCCATTTTCTTCAATGAACTAATTTGTTCAGACTCGATTTCGTCAATTTTTAAAACAAAACGATTGGCTACATTGAAAACCAATTCATGCAATAACTCACTTTTTGATTTAATATGGTTGTACAAGCTTGCAGCTTCCACCCCAACCGCTTCTGCTAAATCGCGCATACTTGCCGCTTTATACCCCTTTTCTCTAAAAAGCGTGGCTGCTTTACGTACAATGACGTCTTTCCTGGACCCGTTTTTTTCTGTTTTGATTCTTGCCATAATGATATTTTGAGCGTTTCTTACCGCAAAATTATCAAATAAAAGCCAAGGTTTTGGTTAATTTTTGATTAATTCCATCAATTTTGTTAGTTTTTTGGTAATCAAGTAGTTGCACCCGTAGAATTAGGCCCATTTAGATTGCTTTGGGAAGGATGTCTTAAAAATCGTAGTTTCGCAGCTGAAAATCAAAAATTTAAACATGTCTTTAGTAGTCGTTGGATCTATGGCTTTCGATGCCATTGAAACCCCTTTTGGGAAAAGTGATAAAATTATTGGTGGTGCTGCAACTTATATTGCTTGGTGCGCTTCTAATTTTACTCCAGTAAAGCAAATTTCAGTTGTTGGGGGAGATTTCCCTCAATCAGAATTAGATGCTTTGACTGCTAGAGGAGTGACATTGGAAGGTGTACAAATTAAAAAAGACGAAAAGACTTTTTTCTGGAGTGGTAAATATCATTTAGATATGAACACGCGCGATACTTTGGACACTCAATTAAATGTGTTGGAAAATTTCCAACCAGTTGTTCCAGATAGTTATCAGGATTGTGAAATTTTAATGTTGGGAAATTTGGTGCCATCTGTACAAAGCAGTGTCATCAAACAAATGAAAAATAGACCAAAATTAATCGTAATGGATACGATGAATTTTTGGATGGAAATTATGATGGATGACTTAAAGCATACCATTAGCCTAGTAGACGTTTTATTAGTGAATGATAGTGAAGCAAGACAATTGAGTGGTGAGTACAGCTTGGTAAAAGCAGCGAAAAAAATTATGGAAATGGGTCCAAAGTATGTGATCATCAAGAAGGGTGAGCACGGTGCTTTATTGTTCCATGAAAACCAAGTATTCTTTGCTCCAGCATTGCCATTAGAGGAAGTATTTGATCCAACTGGTGCTGGTGATACTTTTGCAGGTGGATTTGTAGCACATTTAGCAAAAACAAAAGATATTTCATTTGAAAATATGAAGACTGCAATCATCTTAGGTAGTGCGATGGCAAGTTTTTGTGTAGAGAAATTTGGTACACAGCGTTTGACTGAAATCAATGCAGAAGATATCAAAGCACGTGTTGCTTCATTTGTTCAGCTAGTGAACTTTGATATTGAGTTGGTTTAACATTCAATTTTTTTAATTGAAAATATGAGAGTTGCAGTAGTTGGTGCCACAGGTTTAGTAGGCGCTAAAATCTTACAAGTACTTGCAGAGCGTCATTTCCCTGTAACTGAGTTAATTCCAATTGCATCTGCACGTTCTGTTGGTAAGGAGGTAAGCTTCAATGGCAAACAATATAAAGTTGTGAGCATGGAAGATGGCATTGCAGCAAAACCTGCTGTAGCAATTATTTCTGCAGGTGGAACAACATCTTTAGAATGGGCTCCAAAATATGCTGCTGCTGGTGTTCGTGTGATTGATAACTCTTCTGCATGGAGAATGGATCCAACTAAAAAATTAGTAGTGCCAGAAGTAAACGCTTCTGTATTAACCGCTGATGATTATATCATTGCAAATCCTAATTGTTCCACTATTCAAATGGTGGTGGCATTACAACCTTTACATCAAAAATATACCATTAAGAGAGTGGTAGTAAGCACTTATCAAAGTGTTACAGGCACCGGAAAAAATGCTGTAGACCAATTGTTCAGTGAGCGAAGCGGTGCAAATTTATCAGCCGACCAAATGGCTTATAAATATCCAATCGACTTAAATGTAATTCCACAGATTGATGTTTTTTTAGAGAATGGTTATACCAAGGAAGAAATGAAAATGATCAAAGAGACTTGTAAAATCATGCAAGACGATTCGATCAAAGTAACTGCCACGACTGTGCGTATCCCTGTGGTGGGTGGACATAGTGAAAGTGTGAATGTAGAATTTGATAACGAATTTGATTTAAATGAATTAACTGCTTTATTGGCTCAAGCACCTGGTGTGGTGGTGCAACAAGATGACGCAGCACAATTTTACCCAATGCCATTATGGGCACAAGATAAAGACGATGTATTTGTAGGCAGGTTGCGCAGAGACGAAACTCAAGCAAAGACTTTAAATATGTGGATTGTAAGTGACAACCTTCGTAAAGGTGCTGCTACCAATGCAG
>JACCDV010144612.1_pt1 | contig 36745 bp, 25 predicted proteins | sample 7446131 | NCBI WGS metagenome assembly JACCDV01 (sample SAMN15323448, study PRJNA562643) | freshwater metagenome | isolation source: river surface water | place: USA:Blue River Watershed | collected 2017-08-17
AGTTCTTGAAGTTACCCACATTTTAAAAACCATTATGAAAATGTTATTGGATGTTTGAAAAGATTTAAGATTTTGAGTGATAAATACAGAAATAGGCGAAAGAGATTTAGATTGCGTTTGAATTTAATTGCAGGGATCTACAATCGGGAGAACGTGGAAAAATGAAAATGGTTACGCAAGAAGTCTACTATAGTAATCGCAAGTGTCAAGCGACATCCAATATTGCCACCCCTACGACATGAAATCTGATGGAGATCCAGGTCAACAGACGCTTGGAATGGGTAGATTCATCTTTTAGATATGGCCTGGGCGGTAGAAAAATGTGGGTAACTTCAAGAACTAAAGTTAGGGGATTGCGTCACGTCCTTCGTTCAATTCATAAAAATAGAATAACACCATCCTCAAAGCCCATTACAATATAGCTCTTTCCGTTCTGTTCAAAAGAAAAAACAGAGTTTAACCTTTTAGCTATAGGTATCGAATGTTCACACTTACCTGTTTGTAAGTTCCAGATAGTTAACAATTGACTATTTTTAGCATCAGTGAATCTTGATTGAAACCCTACGATCAACTTTGATTCTCCATTTAAAACAGATGGAGCTAGCAGGCAGTTTGTAGATTCTGGCCCCTTCAAGATATGCTCACAATCACCTGAATGCGCATTCCAAACACGAACAACGCCATCCTGAGAACCTGATACAATCTTAACCTGGTTATCAATTGTAAAACACATAGTAGACATCACCAATTCTTCGTGGCCTAACAACACACGCTCACAAATACCGGTCTCTGCATCCCAAATACGAACAGTCTTGTCAGAAGAGGCTGAAACCAGCTTTGTTTTTCCATCTACAATACAGGTTGAAACCGCTTCAACAGTTCCTTTATGTCCACGTAGTGTATGCTCACATTTGCCAGTCTTCATATCCCACGTATGAATATCTCCGTATTTGTATTTTTCTTTATTCCCGTTCTGTTCGTTGTAGTATCCCGAACCTGTTAAAATTTTTGTTTTTCCATCTGCAATAAATGTCGCAACTGCTGTAGCAGCACTTAGATGACGACGCATTGCATGCTCACACTTACCTGTTTCAAGATCCCAAACACGAATAGTGTTATTTACACGATCTGAACCGTTAAGTTTTGAAAGGTCAAAAGCACTTGTCTTATAAGTGTTGTTATAAGAGTAATCATAGCCTGCTATAACCTTGATTTTTCCATCTACAACACAAGTTGTAACTGAGCGAACATCTCCCTCATGACTTCCTATTATACCTTCACACTCACCCGTTGCAAAATCCCAAATTCTAAGAGTTTTATCATACGGACCTCGAGATATCACCTTGGTCTTTCCCCCCACTATACAAGTCGTAACGGGTTTGAGATCACCTTCGTAGTCAAACAACTTTACAGCCTTAACCTCTGCATAAATTGGGACCGTCAAAAAACCAAGCAAGCAAAAAAAACTAAAGAAAAGCGACTTGGTTTGAATTAAGATTGTATTCATGCGAAGGATTTCCTTAATTTAATTAGTATAATAAAAGTTTAAAACATGTATTTTATTAAGTTTTTTATTTTCTTACAATAATTTTATTTAGTTAGCTGTCAAAATTGGCAATACCTCATGCCATCCAATACTTAATAATGGAAATTAATTTCCGTTGCTTTTTTCAGTCGGCATCATGTCAAAAAAAATTAATACGTCAGTTCTGATTCGTAATCTCAAATAATTGCCTTTAATTAACTATATAGTTAGAATGATTCGAAAAAATTTAACAAATTTATGAAATCAAAAATATTATTAGCTATATGTTTAGGTTTATTCTTATATGGACACAATCCTTTAGATTTAGATCAAAAAACGCGTGATGAGATAAACCAGCATATTGAAACTGTCAAACAAAAAAGAAATGACGAAGCTGTTAAGAACGGAAAAAAGCATTTTTTAATAGATTTAGAAAAAAACCGCATCAATATTAATGCAAGAAATTGTCGGTATTGTCAAATATCTGAAAAATTGAACAAGTTCAATTTTAAGAAAAAGTGGCCTGATCAACCTAACGCTCACTGTTTTGGATCGACTCTTTATCTTATTAATTATCTTTTGACTCATCCTAAAAGCATCGATCATTCCTGTTTAGAAATCCTTTCGGAAATTCAAAATCAACCGAATTACGAAGAGCTTGTTCATTCTTTTTCGATGAATCAGCATCCTTTTTATAAATATGAGAATCAGAATGAACCGATTGAATTGAATCCAGATTTAATGAAAAGTTATTTTTCTGCTCTTATAGAAATTACCCCTTCTGAATACTATGTACTACCCCTTAGTGAAAAAACTGGTTATTTTGAAAAAGCAAATATATATACATTTTTAAAAGAATTACCAAACAAGCTTATCATGGTTGGTTACGTCGATAAAGATGGGTTTAATCATTGTATAGCTATATCAACGATTGAAAAAAAAATATTCGTTTTTGATCCGAATCTCGGTTTGTATCATTTTCATGATTTAGAAACATTAAGCTTCACATCAGGGATAGTTTTAGATAAATGCAGATTTAGATGGGCTGCAGCTTTTGATCCCCACAATTAAACACATCCTGTGTTGTAGGTATTTTTACAAATTGTTACTTTGAAAAGAAGGTGGCACGCTTTTATTACAAATGAGCGTGCCAAATGAAAATGTTATTCAACGGATTAGGAATTAAAGTAACAATCAAAGGGTCAAGGTTTCCTGCCTAAGGCTACAGCTACGGGTTTTCACCTTGTCAATTCGCTATGAACAGATTTATTTTTAGTATATCGACCTTTTTTATCTTTGCTTCTTCGAAAATTTTTTCTGCTCCTTATATAGAAGCAAAAGCAGGTTATTTCTCTTACACTCAAGATTTCATGCAAGATATTTACGATTCTGGATATGACATTGAATTATGCGGAGCATACCCTGTTTGGAACTTTCTACAAATTTATGCAGCAGTAGGTTATTCCCATTGTAATGGCAACTTGAGCGTAACTCATGAAAACACAAGAGTTTATCAAATCCCAGCAACAGTAGCCTTACAAGCATTATTTAAAATGGCGGAAAGCACCAAATTTTATCTAATGCTAGGCCCGCGCTATATTTATTTTAACATGAAAAATGATTCAATCTATGTATCTAAAGATGTAAGTAAAAGTACTGTAGGTGGTTTTTTTGGAACTGGGTTCCATACATATTTTAATGAATTTGTCTTTTTTGATATTTTTGGAGAGTACACATACGCCCAACTTGGAATTCCTAGTTATCATCACACAAGCGGACAGACGCAGCAAATCAGCAGCTACACGATTGGTGCTGGCTTAGGTTTTTCATTTTAACTTCTAGAGCTTACGGAAAAAAGGACTTTTTAGTTCTTTTTTCCATAAGCTCTATCACCTGCATCCCCTAATCCAGGAATAATATAGCCCTGTTCATTTAATTCGGGATCTATAGCAGCTACAAAGACTTTAATTTCAGGATATTTTTTCTGAATTCTAATTATTCCTTGCTTAGAAGCTATTGCAGCTACAACAAAAATTTTTTTGGGATTTTTAGATTTTACAATCTGAATAGCATCTAACATTGAACCACCTGTGGCTAACATAGTATCTGATAAAATAACTACTTTATGCTGTAGATAAGGTAGTGCAATATAATCTGTTTTAGGTTGTAGAGTAATCTCATCTCTTGACATAGCTAAAAAACCCACTTCCGCATTTTTAAATACTGCTTGCAATCCTTGGTTAAGTGGTAATCCTGCTCGAAGGATAGTTACAAGTACGGGCTCTTCTTGTATTAATTGGTGATGAGCGACAGCACCTGTAAGAGTTTCAATAGACACATCATCTTTATCCAGTTCTTTTAAGGTATCTAAAGCTAGATACTCTCCAATTTTTTTCAAACATTTTCTAAAATCTGAAGATTGAGTTTTTGGATTTCTTATTTGGTATATTAACTGCTCAATACTAGCTGTTTGTGCAACGATTCCGCACGAATAAAAAACTAAAATTCCTATAAAATATCTCATACTCAACCAATTTTGTTTAAATGGAAGACACTATTGGGATTTTATAAAAAGAAGTAAAGAAATATGAACATCAAGACTAAGAGATGTAACAAAACAGAATTCGCAGTTTTTTATTTTATCAAAAGTTTATTTGAAAACGATTTAGATATTGAGAAAGAAAACCACGCAATAAATGGTTTTTTTCTTGTCTTTTAATAATAAAAAGAGTATTTTAATTAGTTAAAATAAGAGATTTTTTATTAAAAGATAGAAATATGTCTTCAAAAAGACATTAACATATCTAATATATTTTTCAACAATTCTTTTTTTTGGGTTTTTTATGGATGTAATTTCTTCTCTGAAGCAAATGCCTATTACCAATCAAAGCTTTTTAAAGGACCCATCACTTGTTGATTATGTTGATTCTACGATAGCAACAAAATTCGGCGAATTTAACATCCGAGTATATTCTGCTCCTAAAGGCACTGAAACAGCGGTTCTTTGGAAAGGAGACCTTAAATATATTTCTTCACCTCTCGTGCGCATTCATAGTGAATGTTTAACAGGAGACGCTTTTGGAGGACTCAATTGTGATTGTGGAAAACAACTAGCTTTTGCCTTGAAAAAAATAAATAAAGAGGGGGGTATACTCATCTATCTTCGACAAGAAGGAAGAGGCATAGGACTTTTTGAAAAGATTAAAACTTATCTGTATCAAAGAAACGGATATGACACTTCAGACGCAAACGTTCTTTTAGGCCACCGGCCTGACGAAAGAACTTATGAAATGGCGAAGAAAGTATTAGATGACTTAAACATAAAGCAAATTAGAATTCTTACGAATAACCCGATCAAAGTTTCAGAATTGGCAAAGCTAGGAATAACTATAGCAGAACGAATTCCATTAATTATAAAACCTAACAAATACAATCAAAAATATTTCATTACAAAAAAAGATAAATTTAATCATTCATTTACAAAGCAGTTACAACCCTATTTTTATCAATTTCATGTAGAAACAGCTAATCAAATTAGTGATATCGGTGAATTTTTAAAAGAAAAACAAAGAGACCCTTTTTTAAAAATATGTGTTGGAATCGTGACAACTGAGAATATGTTGGAAGATCCACAAGAAATTGAACGGATAGCTCTAATCTACCAAGCTTGTTCTTTAGAAGGATTTACGCCTATCCTTCACTTTTCTTTTCGTCATTCTAAGAATGTGATTAAAACTCTTGAGCAAATTAAACGAAGATTACCATTTGTCACAAGATTACAACTTAATGACCTTCAATTACCAGTTAAATTTTCAACGATAAAAAAAGCTTTTTCAATGTTTATAATTGATTTTCCGTTATGTGATAAAAGCTTTTATCTTGTTGAACAAAAATCAATACGCAATCTGATAAAAAAATATAATTCTTTTGTTCTTTTAGATAATAGCAAAGGAAGAGGATTCCAAGAATCAGAAGAATCTTTAATTAAAAAAGTTGGAATTTTATTGGAGTTTGGTCTTAATAGAATAGCTCTTTATGGAGGATTCGGTCCGAATGAACTAGAGACTTTTTTCTCAATGCGCAATTATTTCCACCTTAATTTTTCAATTGATGCAGAAACCAAACTCAAAACTAATGGGAAAGTCGATATACAAAAAACTAAGAAGTTTCTTACACAGCTTCTTGGATTTGATCACGAATTAGCTTACAAAGAAAAAGTTGAGCCAATCTCTATCAAAGCTCATAATCGAAAATCAAGGGATTTTTTCATATGACACCAAATGCTATTCTTTACAATTCTGCCGAAAAAAAATCAGAAGAAGCAGCGTTAAGATACTGTAAAACAGCCCAATCACTTTACAGATATTTAGCTTACAGAGACCTTCCTGCGCTAATATCCAAGAATGTTAATGGGAATAGGGCTATTGATTACGGAGCTGGGACTGGATTCTCTACTCAATTTATCGCTAATCAAGGATTTGATGTTGTTGGTTTGGAAGTTTGTGAAGAAATGTTGAAACAAGCAAAAGCAAATTTCTCCCATCTTAATTTCTCTTTAATTAAAAACAACACTATTCCATTTCCTTCGGAGAGTATAGATTTTGTTTTTTCCAGCTTTGTCTTATTTGAAATAGGAGATAGAGCAAAAATGAACAATTATCTTAAAGAAGCTTCAAGAGTACTTAAAAAAAACGGTATTTTCATTGCAGTTACTGGCAATGAAGAACTTTATCGAAAAGATTGGCTTTGTCTGCAAGTAGATTATCCTGAAAATAAAGACCTAAAAAGTGGGGACAGAGCTAAGCTTTCCCTGCCTGAAGAAGGTCTTGAGTTTATTGATTTTTTTTGGACCTTGAGAGATTATGATTATTTTTTTAAGGATGCTAAATTAAATCTTTTAGAAAAAATTTTTCCTTTAGGACAAGCAAGCGAACCCTTTGAATGGAAAGATGAAAAAACACATGCTCCATATGTCATTTTGATTGCAACCAAGTAACATTTTGACATTTGTTTTAAGTAACTGAATCCAAGTTTTTAATGCACCAAGTAATTTTTAAAAGCTTGTTTTGGTCCTGTCTGGTTTAAAACTTTTCTAGATCTATTATTTCACCTTTCTTTAACTCAGGGTATTTAATCTATCTCCAATTAGGAATAGCTTTTTTTGGGATGAATCGTAAGACAAATAGGAAAATGGTTGCAAGAATAGGATAAACCATAAGAAAAGAGGCTTCATGGCCTGTGGTATTTACAATCCATAAACCCAATAAAGGTGTCATCCCGCCAATCAGGCTATTACACAGATTGAAGCTAAGCCCAATCCCAGTAAATCTAACAGAGCGAGGAAACATATCTGCTAAGATAGAAGGGAGAAGAGCAAACTGTATACTCATCCCAATAAGAAGAATTTCTAAAAGGGCTAAAGAAACAAAATTTAACCTTGCCGTTAGAGAAAAGTACGCGAATATTGATGAAAAACTAACTATATAAGCACTGATCCTCAACAAGTTTTTATTAGAAAATTTTTCTCCTAGCTTGCCAGCAATTATCTGAACGATAACAATCGGAATTAAAAATAAAGTTATTATTATTGTGGAATATTGACTCGGAAAGTTGAATACTTTGTTAAAATGTTCCGTTAAAAAAAATGCGATCATAAAAAAGCCAGAGACTTCAAAAATGGAAATACAAAAAGCAAGGAAAGTGATTTTTTTATACCCCTTAAATAGCATCGCTACTGAGTTGTGTACAGAATGAGATAAATGATTGATCTGATGAGGCTCTTTTTCATGTATTTTCCCTATAAAAACCCATGCAATCAATCCTATAAGAGAAGCTCCCCAGAAAGAAATTTTCCATCCCCAAGTTAAAAAAAAATCTTTCGAAAAATAATTTTCAAACAACATGCATTGAGCCATACTAATAATCTGACCTATCTGAGGTCCTAAAAAAGCAAAGCTGCATAAAAATCTTCTTCTCCGACGATCCCCAGCTTCTGCAAGTAGACAAAAAACGGCTGGCATTTCGCCGCCTATAGAAAACCCTTGAATAGCTTTTGCTATTCCTATGAAAACAACTAAAGAAAGACCCCACGAAGAAGATATATCAAAAAAGGGCACCAAGAAATTTAATATAACGACAATAAGAACCGAATACTTTAGCTGCTGTTTCCTTCCTAATCGATCTCCAAAATATCCAAAAAATAATCCACCCAAAGGTCGTGAAATAAAGGTTAAGATGAGCATTATTCCTAGGGTAAAGAATTCAAGAAAATGAGAAGTGAAAGTATAAAATGCCGTTGTTAATATTGGATACCAATAGAAATTCGTGTAAACTTCATAAAATTCAACGGCTCCCCCAATAACTGTAGGTATAACCACACTTTTTTCATTCTTGTTCATATTAAGAAGACACCATATTCCTTATACGCAAATTCTTTAAAATTTAGCTTTAAGGTGACCATATCAGAATCATATCTAAGATACAATGGCCAAAGCAGTCAAAAGTTTAAAGGTTTATACACAATTCTCTCTTTATGTCTAGAACTGACGCTTTAAAATTGCACTAATAAGCACCTAATAAGAAATGTTGCTGAATATGAACCTTATTTTAAATTTTAATTCATTATGCCAATCTACTGCTTTTAATTATAAAATAAACCACTAATATTTTTTCAAAGTTGTTATGAACAGTTTTTATTAACGATACAACACTTTGAAAAGTTAGCAATCAAATCCACAAGCAAGCGCTAATAAAGCGCTTGCTTGTATGAACATTTTAAGCTGCGGCTTGAACTAGCTTAAATGATTTTTGATAATCCGGTCTTTGGAATGCCAAAGCAAGCACCGATGCTACTATAGAAAGAGCCGATAAGAAAAATAAAGCTATTCTAAAATCCCCCGTCATTTGTATGAGCCAACCGGTAATACTTGGCGATAAGATCCCCGCTAAGGCGAAAAATGAGCTCACTATCCCCTGCACAACACCTGCATATCGACCAAATAAATCAGCATTTAAAGAAAAAATAGGAGAAAATAAAACAAACGCAAACCCAACACCAAGCGTTATCCAAAATAAGTCTAAAAATAAACCGTGAGAAAACGATATCGGTAAAAAACATAATCCAGAAAGCAATAATCCAAACGACATCACATAAGTTCTAGACCTTCTAAGAGAACCCGTTTTTCTTAAGATCCTATCCGAAAGCCACCCACCGAAAAGTAAAGAAATAGCACTGACAGTCCAAGGTAATATCACCAAAAAACCAGTGCTTCTGATACTGACTTGATAGTTTTGTACAAGATAGCCCGGAAGCCACATCAGAGCAAACCAAGTTGTATACCCAAATGCGAAATATAAAATACAACTCGTTTGAAACGAAGGATTGAAAATGATTTTTTTCCAAGGAATTTTTCTTTCATCCTTACTAGAATGAACCGCTCCATGCGATGCAAAAAGATATTCCGGATGTTTCCTAAAAAGATAAACCCATGTAAACGCCCATACGATCCCAAAAGAACCTAAGATAATGAACATCCATTTCCAATTAAATAGCTCAATCAACCCTGTAACAAGCGGACCTCCGATAATCGATGACATCGAAATCCCAAAGAGAGAAAGAGCTGTCCCCCTAGCTCTCCATTCCACTGGTAGCCAGTCGCTGATCGTCCTCAATAAAGCTGGGAAATGAACCCCTTCAGCAATCCCAATAAAGATCCGAATCCAAAAAAATGACCAAAATCCTTGAGCTATTGATAAACACATTGTACCTATCGACCATAAAATAGCACTGATTGCCCAAGTCCCCACAACTCCAAATCTATCGACGATTAACCCTCCACAAAAGGTCATGAAGATGTACCCGATAGCAAATGCAGATGCAATCATTCCAAACTCAGCATTATGAATCCCAAATTCCTGTTCAAGTTGAACTATGACATAAGAGATCGAACTTCGATCTATAAAGTTGACGATTGTAATCAGCATCATGGAAATTAAAATCTGCCATTTAAATCTAGATAACGACACCTTTTTCATTTATATTCCTTGATTAGTTTTTTTAGTTGAGGTGGTTGGTTTCACTTTTTAGTTTCAATGAAGTAAAGAATAATGAGAAAAAAATTATTTATACAAGAAAATCCTAACAGAAAATAGCGCTTAATTTTTCAAAGCTGATTGATCGGCGATATTGACCCAACTGCCGCCCATCGCTTTATAGATATCTACAAATGCGATAAAACTTTGCGCGATTGTTTGCACTTGGCTGAGCTGTGCTTGAAATAGCTTTCTTTCAGCATCTAGATAGTTTAAATAATCGATTTGTCCTTCTTTATATTGAAGAGACGCAATATTCAAATAACGAGATAAAGCTTCTACTCTGACTTTTTGAGTGCCTATCTGCTCGTTATAATACCGATACCGAACCAAGGCATCATTAACTTCTCTAAATGCATTTAAAATAGATTGGTGATACACATAAATACGCTTTCTTTTTTCTGCCTCAGTCAATTTCAAATTACTGGTGAGTCTGCCTCCTGTAAAAATTTCTTGGATAATGCTAATTCCATAGCCCCAAATACTGGATGAATTTTGAAACAAGGTGCTCAGCTGACCACTTTCGTAACCGTATGAACCTAATAAATTAAACTGAGGAAAAAATTTAGACTTAGCAACTCCTATTTCAGCATTAGCTGCAATTAATAGTTGTTCATTTTCCATGATATCAGGTCTTTGAGATAAGATCTGAGAAGGGGCTTCATTTAAGACTTCTTTGGGCATCACAAGATCTTGAATGGATAATCCTCTTGGAATTGAAGTTGTGGGTTCTCCAATTAAAACTGAAAGAAGATCTTCGATTTCCCCTATTCCAATCGAAATATTTTCAACTTCTATTTTAGCATCTTCTACTTCCGATAAAGATTGTTCAACTTGTAGCTTAGATGTGAGTCCGAGTTGGTAGCGTATCAATGCTAATTCATAAGAACGAACTCTAGATTCTAGTGTTTCTCGAGCGATTATTAATTGAGCATCATATTGTCTCAAAAGGAAATAATTTGTGACAGTCGATGACACCACTGTTAATACAACTGACTTTCTAGCTTCGATAGAGGCTTCAAATTGATGATACGCTGATTGAGTAGCGCTTCGAATTTCACCCCAAATATCTGCTAGGTATGAAACGTTGAAAACAGCATCAAAAATATTGCCGATCATAGTTCCTCCAGTTGGAATGGGATCTAAAACCGGTGATACCTTCTCTTTCATGGCGATCCCATTTCCTTGGATCTGAGGAAATAATCTGGATCGTGTAACTCCTAATTTAGCGATAAAGGTGTTAACAGTTTCAATAGCGATTTTAATATCCTGGTTATTTTGAAGGGCTTTGACAACAAGTTGATTAAGTGCATCATCATTGAAAATCTTCCAAAAATTGGAAGATTTTTCTGCATCTATTGTTTCCGGAAATGACTCTTTCCAACTATTTAGTGAGGGGGTATTTTCCCTTTTATAACGGGGCGAAAGGGTACAACTGGAAGTAATTGACAAAATCAAAATAAACAGAAAGATTTTATTTTGTTTATTTCTCATTTTTCCCTTTAAAATATAAAGTGAAGAAAAAAGGAACAAATAATAAAGCTAAAATTGTAGCTGCAATCATACCGCCGAAGATCCCAACCCCAACAGAATGGCGGCTAGCGGCGCCTGCTCCTTGACTTAAAACAAGTGGTAATACACCTAAAATAAAGGTAAATGAAGTCATCAATATTGCCCTAAACCGTAATTTTGCAGCTTCTAAAGCAGCTTCAAATACCGATTTTCCCTCTTTTACTTTTATGAGAGCAAACTCGACAATCAAAATCGCATTTTTTGCTGATAAGGCAATAAGTGTGACTAATCCGATCTGAAAATAAACATCATTTGACATCCCTTTGAAGTAAACAGCTAAAAAAGCCCCGAACGCTCCAAAAGGAACAGCCATAATGATAGCTAATGGAACTAACCACATCTCATAAAGGGCAGCTAAAATTAAAAAAACCATTAGCAAAGCTGCAATCAAGACGATATTCGACGTACCGCCGGTTGCAATTTCTTGATAAGCTTGACCGCTCCATCCGTAAGAAAAATCAGATGTTAAGACTTCTTTAGCAATTAACTCCATTTCTTCAATCGCTTGAGATGTCGTATAACCAGGATTGGCACCGCCTAAAATTTCCGCTGCAGGGTAATCGTTAAATCGGCTAACTAAATTTGGCCCTTTGGAGTACTCAATATTCATGATAGACTTCAAAGGAACCATCTCCCCTTTTGTAGATCGAATATACATATCGCCTAAATTATCCAACTTTTCTCTAAATCTTGGGTCTGCTTGTACGATGACTTGATATACCCGGCCGAATTTATTGAAATTGTTGATATAAACAGAACCTACCATCGTTTGAAGCGCCTGAAAAGCTTCGGAAACGCCTACGCCTAATGCTGTAGCTTTATAGCGATCTAAATTGACATTGAATTGAAGGTTGTTGAATTGCGCTGCAGTGTTAAGAGGCGATAAAACTTTAGATTCTTTTGCTCGAACGATGAATTTTTGCAAAATTTCTTTTAAGGCATCGTTTCCTCCATCGCCGCGATTCTCGATCCAAAATTCAAAACCTCCTACAGTTCCAAGCCCTTGGATTGCTGGTGGATTAAAACATACGACAGCTGCGTCTTGAATTAAAAAAAATTCTCTTTGTAATTCAGCTAAAATACTCTCCGCGCTCAAATTTTTAGCTTTTCTTTCGCTCCAATCTTTCAAAACGATAAAACTTGTTCCGATCGTTGTGCGATTCAAACTTTCGATCATACTAAATCCAGTCAGTGAGACGACATGTTCAACGCCTGGATGTTTCATCGAAAGTTCAACAATTTTTTTATCGACATCAACTGTTCGATTAAGGCTAGCTCCATCGGGCATATAGCTTACGGCGATGATGTACCCCTGATCTTCCATCGGGACAAAACTTTTGGGAGTCAGATGCGCTAATGTAGCAAGAGCAATTAAGATCATTCCAAATAAACTTAAGGATAATTTTTTATGATGGACTAAGTAAGCTGCGCATTTTAAATATTTGTCTGTTAACTTGGCTAATCCATCATTAAAGAGTTTTGCCAGCTTATTGTGATTTTCTTCATCTTTTAAAATGATGGCTGAGATAGAAGGACTGAGGGTTAGGGCAACCAATCCAGAAAAACAGACTGAAATTGCAATAGTGATGGCAAACTGTTTATACAGTTGTCCAGCTATTCCCCCTAAGAATGCAACTGGTATAAACACTGCGCAAAGAACAAATACGATGGCAATAACAGGTCCCGTTACTTCTTCCATCGCTTTGATAGCAGCTTCTTTAGGCTTTAATTTCAGTTCCCGCATATTTCTTTCAATATTTTCTACGACAACGATGGCATCATCGACGACGATCCCGACGGCTAAAACCATGCCAAATAATGTAAGCGTATTAATTGAATAATTGAGAATATACATCCCGGCGAATGTCCCGATGATAGATACAATTAAAGCCATAACCGGGATCAATGTGGCTCTGATTTTTTGTAAAAAAACAAAAACGACTAAAATTACGAGCAATGCTGCCTGGAAAATCGTCATTACTACTTCTTCAATCGAGCGCTTGATAAAGATCGTAGAATCGTAAGGGATCGAATAAACCAATCCTTCTGGAAAATTTTGAGAGAGCTTTTCCATAGCTGCTCTAATGCGTTCTGAAACATCTAAGGAATTTGCGCCATATTCTTGGTAAATAGCCAGTAAAATAGCAGAGTTGCCATCTAGTTCTCCATCGACACTATAATCTTGGGCTCCAAGTGTAACTGTAGCTACATCTTTCAAAAGAACAAAATTACCATCTAAATCAGCTCTTAAAATGATATTTCCAAATTCTTCGACTGTTGTAAGTCTTCCTTTTGTGGACAAAGGGATTGTTAAAGAAACTGGATGTACGTTAGGTGCTTGCCCCAGCTGACCCAATCCAAAATCGCTATTTTGTTCTTTTACAGCGGAGATAATATCTGTTGGGGATATTCCCATTTGAGCCATGAGATCAGGTCTCAACCAGATGCGCATTGCATAATTTCTTTGACCAATCACCGATATATCGCTGATCCCTGGCAGTAAATCTAACGCATTGACAATATTAATATTTGCATAATTGCTGATATAGGTAGAATCAAAAACCCCTGTTGGGGATTGGATGGCAACAACAATCAAGATATTGGGTGTTTGTTTAGTAATCGTGATTCCCTCTTTTTGCACCTCATCAGGAAGTTGGGATTGAGCTTGACTGATCAAATTTTGGACATTGACTTGATCGATATCAGCATCGCTTCCGATTTTGAAATAGACATCTAGCGTCATATTTCCCGTAACTGCATTTTGAGAATACATGTAAATCATATCTTGAGCCCCGAGAATTTGCTGCTCTAAAGGGGCGGAGACATCATTTGCCATCACTTCAGCATTTGCACCGTTATAAGTTGTCGTCACCTGAATCATAGGCGGAGTGATATTTGGGTATTGCTCTAGCGGGAGTGTTTTGATGGCAGTCAATCCTGCAAATGTAATGAGAAGAGAGATGACACTAGCAAAAACAGGATGATGAATAAAAAAACGTGCAATCATCTTTTGTTAAAATCCTAATGTTTGACCTTGAGTTCCCTGATCTGGATTAATTGTCGGTTGTTCCGGCAACATTTCAACGATGTGCACTAAAGATTTTTCTCTCATTTTATTAACGCCAAGACCGATCACCATCTCCCCTGGTTTTAAGCCATCTGTGATAATCCAATAACTTCCGTACCAATCTCCAAGTTCTACAGGGCGTTTTTCCGCTCTTGCATTTTTATCCACTACATACACAAAAGGACCTGATTCGCCTTGTACGATAGCTGTTTGAGGGACGATTATGCAGTTGGGCCTCATGGCACCTTTAACGATGACACGTACAAATTGACCGGGATATATCAAGGTATTGGGATTAGGGAAAACAGATCGGATGAGCATGGTCCCTGTGGATTGCTGAATGGCGGGGTTTGTAAAATCGATATAGCCAGAAGCTGGTACTTTAGTACCGTCAGCTAATATCGCTTCAACGGTAAATTGTTTATCTTTGGGCCATACAATAAGACCTTTTTTTTCTTCACGATTAGCAGTCAATAGATCTCGATCAGACACACTGAAATTTATCCAGATGGGATCAACTACATAAAGTGTTGTCAAAAGATTTTGATCACCAGGAGAAATCAAAGCTCCTTCTCGATATTTAGCTTGTCCAGACATCGCTGTCACTGGGGCTCTAATGGCGGTATAACCTAGGTTTAAATCTGCTTGATATACATTAGCTTCTGCAGCAGCTACGTTAGCTTTTGCAGCCAGTTCATCCGCTAAAGCATTGTCGAGATCTCTCTCACTAATAGCATCTTCATCATAGAGAGCTACCATTCGATGTTTGATCTGTTCGGCATTCCATAAAATAGCGCGCTGCTTTTCAAGAACAGCTTGTGATTGCTCTAAAGATGCGATAAAAGGTCTTTGATCGATTACAAAAAGAAGATCTCCTGCTTTAACCATAGATCCTTCTTTGTAATTGATCGAATCGAGATACCCTTCAACTCTAGCTCGAATTTGAATAATGTGAGAACTTTCAGCTACAGCTACGTATTCGAAATTTGCAGGTATTGTTTGCGGCTTTATTTTAACAGCAGAAACTGGGATAGGAATTTCCTGATTGATCTTTTTTTCTTTACATCCAACAAAAAGGATGATCACCAAAACATAAATAGATGCTTTCATAAAAAAATGATTCAAAATAAAATCCAATTAATAGCTTTAAACTGGCCATATCATGAATTAATTTCTAATATCAATGGTTTTTTAACATGAGGCCTTCCTAATAAAATTTAAGGAAGGCCTGATATTAAAATGCCTTTAAAGCAATTCAGCTGCCAGAGCTGAAAGATGTGATCTTTCAGTAGTTTCTAAGAACACATGTCCATAAATCGGCTGATTTTTAAAACGATTGACGATGTATGTTAAAGCGTTTGAATCTTTATCAAGGTAGGGATTATCGATTTGAGTTGGGTCTCCTGTCAAAATGATTTTCGTTCCATGCCCTGCTCTAGAAATAATGGTTTTGATCTCATGGGGCGTCAAATTTTGAGCCTCGTCGATGATGACATACATCTTTGAAAGGGATCTTCCTCTGATGTAAGTAACGGCCTCCATTTCGATTTTATTACTTTCTAAAATCCACTTTCTAGTTTCTTGACCATTATCTTCACCACCTGAAGTTTCTTCACATAGATACTTCAAGTTATCAAAAATCGGCTGCATCCAATGATAAAGTTTTTCTTCTTTAGAGCCCGGTAAAAATCCAATATCTTTACCTAGCGGCATGATCGGCCTTGAGATGAGCAATCTAGAGTAAACACTTTCATCGAAAATTTTCTTCATACCGCAAGCTAATGCTAATAAAGTTTTACCGGTACCAGCTTGACCAATTAAAGTAATTAATTTGATGTCATCTCTTAACAGCAAATCTAAAGCGCAACGCTGTTCGGTATTTAAAGGAGTAATCCCCCAAACATCTCTGGAGATTTTTCCAAGGGGCTCAAAATATTTATGTTTGTGGTTAAACCTGGCCAAGTGAGTTTGTCCATCAGGGGCTTTCATATGGCAAAATTGATTTGCGATCCCTTCATGATCGGGTAAAACGAGTTTCCCCTCTAATAAAAACTGCTCAACTGTTGATTTATCCACTTCTTTTTGAATGATCCCTTTATATAGATGCTTATAAGGCTCTTTCAAACTTTCGTAATCTTCCGCTTCGATTCCTACAGCTTGAGATTTTACTCTCATCACTAAATCTTTAGAAACGATGACAACTTTTTCCCCTTTTTCCTGCAAATAGTGTGCAATTAAAAGCACCTTATTTTTAGCGCGATCTAAACTAAGAGGGAATGATTTTTTATCACAGGCATGTTTCCCATCGATGATAATTCTTAGATGGATACCGTTATTAATTTTAATTCCATCGGTTAATTCTAACCCTTTAGTGATAGAATCAATATAGCGGATGACGCTTCTGGCATTTTTACCTAGTTCATCTGTATAATGTTTCATTTTGTCCAATTCTTCTAGAATCGCAAGGCAAATCACAACATCATTATCTACAAATCTTTCAATTGCTTCTGGATCATGCAATAAGACGTTTGTGTCGATGACAAAAGTTTTTCGAGTCATTCTTTCCTCTTCCCTAATGGCTATTAAAAAAATGTTTTTAAAGTGGCTCTGAAGGTATAATTTTTTCTAAAGCCCACTCAAAATTTCACCATATGGCTTCGATTAAAAAAGTGCTAGAAATTTATTGAAATAAAATTTAGCACTCAATTATTCCAAGCGCTAAACAGGCCTTGACTTTCAACATTTTTTGTGATAATATTGAAACAATAAGTAAGCATATCAACCTAAATGAGGCAAATTGCCATGAAAATAAATGACATGATCTTAAGTATTCCCCCTTATATTTCGACAACTTGGAAAAATATCTCAGGAATTTGCGCTAAAGGTTTAAATGATCTTGAAATTCAACTAGAGTCTGGAGGGACAGTAACCATTCCAAATCTCGACAAACAGATGATTGACCTCATCTTTTTTTATCACGCCAGTGCAATGGAGCCTAAAGAGGCTCAAAAGCCACAAAAAGCTAAAGCTTCCTCTTCATCAGAAAAAGAGCTTTTTGGATTTCCTTTTAGTATGCCTTTTTCTTTACCGACAGAAAACGTCCTGCAATTCGGTCAAATTTTACAACACAATCCTGAGCAGTCCAACATGCCGGAGATTCCAAGTGAAATTTTAAATAAAGTTTCTCACTTTGCCCAAGCGATGTCTCAAGAAACAGGTCAGGTATTATTCCCCGACACGCAACCCCACTGCAATTGTCTTTATTGCCAAGTTGGAAGAGCTGTCAATCGCAATCAAGAACCAGAATCGAAAAAGATTGAAGAAGAAATTGTGACTGAAGAAGATCTCAAATTTAAAGAATGGGATATCGCCAAAACAGCCGAGTCTTTGTATGAGGTCAAAAATCCTTTAGAACCCAGCGAAGTTTATCAAGTATTTTTGGGCCATCCGATCGGTTGCACTTGCGGAAGAAATAATTGCGAGCATATAAAAGCAGTTTTAAACACAGAAATATAATTTTTTTAAAGGCCTCAAGATTCCTCTAGAGGCCATATCGATTTCTTTTCTCTAGCCTCACTATAAAAAGTATTGGTAGAAAAAAAACTGAATTCCTAGAATGACACTTATTTAGTAACTTAAGCTCTAAGCTGATATTTTGCGCAGGAGCAAAGAGGAGTTTTCCATGCAGTCGCCAATCAAGTATATATTTTCGTCCTTTGTTTTCATTTCTGCTATGAACGGGTTTGCGGAAGAATCAACTTCGCAAAGCCAAACTAAACAAGTTTTATCGAAGCAAGAAGCACTTAAACTTTCCAATTTGAGTCAATCTCAAAATGGGAAAGCAAAACCAATTTCTTTAGAATCAGAAAAAGGCTCATTTAAGTCTTTTACTGGTAAAGTTGTCGGTTCTAATGTTCGATTAAGAACATCAGCCGATATGGAATCGTCCATCGTAAGGCCCTTAGAAAAAGATGAGCTCCTTGTCATCACGGGAGAAAAAAACGACTTTTATATCGTTCAGCCCCCACAAGATGTAAAAGCTTATATTTTTAGAAGTTTTGTCTTAGACAATGTCGTTGAAGGCAACAGAGTAAACGTGCGATTATCCCCAGAAACTGATGCCCCTGTCATCGGCACGATGAGCACAGGAGATAAAGTAGAAGGAAAAATTGCGGATAAAAATCCAAAGTGGCTTGAAATCGCCCCCCCTTCTAATACATGCTTTTTCATCGCTAAAGAGTATGTCGACTATGTAGGTGGACCTGATGTCAAACCAATTCACGATAAAAGAAAAGAGACTTTAAACAAACTTTTAGATTCAGCGATTTTATCGAGTCAATCTGAAATGAACAAATCGTTTGAAGAAATCGATTTCGACCGTTTAGCCTCTAAATTCAGAACGATCATGACTGAATATAAAGATTTCCCTGATCATGTGGGCAAAGCGTCTAGTAAGCTCGCATCGCTTCAAGAATCTTACCTTCAGAAAAAGCTTGTCTATTTAGAAAATAAAGCAACCCTTTTATCTAAAGAGCTTTCATCTGAAAGACTTCATCAAAATCAAACTAGAAAAATTGCTGCTATCCATGATGAAGCTCAACATGCTATTTCAACAACAGATCGGATGAAAATTTGGGAGCCGCTTGAGCAAGCTTTATTCTTGTCTTGGGCTGCAATCAATCATGCTAAAACGATGACAGATTTTTACACCGAACAAAAAAATAAAGCGGTTGCTATTCATGGTCAGGTTGAAATTTACACTGACCCTGTAAAAAACAAACCTGGTGATTTCATCATCAAAGATAAAGATGTTCCTGTGGCCTATATTTACAGTACGCAGGTCGATTTGGACCAATATGTTGGAAAGCAAGTTAACCTAATTGCTTATCCTAGACCTAATAACAGTTTCGCATTCCCTGCCTATTATATTCTTGATGTCACAAACTAATCTTTCTAAAGCGAAGCTCCAAACTATAGAGCTTCGCGATTTCGCTTTGCAAATCTTAACTTGCCCCGATCTTGAAACTAAGCTATTTACTCCTGATTGCTTAACAGATTATAATCCTGGACCTGAAATATTCATCGAAAGCCCTGTGCGTTCTATAGAAATGCAATTCAAAAGGCATAACAAAGAAGAAAAACTTCCAACTTTTAAAGATCATCACTCATCTGAAAAAAGAGCAATCTGCCTACATCGCTTTTGCGGTCACGAACTTTTAGCTGTTGAAATTATGGCGTATGCCGTTCTTGCATTTCCTCAAGCGCCTAAAGCATTTAGAAGAGGTTTAGCAAATACTTTAATTGAAGAACAGCAGCACGTACTATTGTATAAAGAAAGACTCCAACAACTCGGTCTACAATTTGGAGACCTTCCGCTTTACAAACATTTCTGGAAGCAGATCCCCTATCTCAGATGCCCTGAAAATTATCTTTCTGCAATGAGTTTGACATTTGAAATGGCAAATTTAGATTTTGCCCCTTTATATAGGGACTCATTTTTAAGACATGATGATCTGCAATCAGCTGCATTAATGCAAAAAATCGTCGATGATGAAGTTGGGCATGTATCATTTGGTGTAAGCTGGATGCATCGAATGAACCAAGAAGGGAAAGACCCGTTTATTTTTTATAAGGAAAATTTACCCCCAATACTAAGCGCCAAAAGAGCTAAAGGATTTGTATTTCAAAAAGAATTAAGAAAGAAAGCCAACGTCCCCGAATCTTGGATTCAATCGCTAGAAGCGTTGTAAGTTTCTAAATCTAAATTTCGAATTGCTTTTTCAATAGTGACCATCGGTTCAATTTCTTCAGGCTCCTGCCCCAAAAGCTCTTTCAATTTTTTACTTTTAGGTAACAATCTGGATTCAATTGACCCCAATACTGAATTATAGTGAGCGACACTTGAACCCAAGCTTTTACCTAGTTTTTCAATATGATCCAAAAATATAGCTATAGATTTAGAAAGCTCTTGTCCTTGTTCACTGATTGCCTTAGCATTGATTGAAATTGCTTCTTGCTTCCAAGCGTAATGCACGCTTTTCAATAATCCGATCAACGACATTGGGGTTGCGATAATCACCCCGTTAAGAGCGCTATACTCAATCAAAGTTGGATCGACTTCTAATGCTGCCTGATAAATTTGATCTACTGGCAAAAACATGATGACAAATTCAGGTGAAAGAGAGAATTTTTCGAAATACCCTTTTTTCGATAAAAGCTGAATATGTGAGCGAATTTGCTTTGCATGTTTTTCAAGTAAATCTTTTTTCTGTTCTTGATGAGTTTCTTCATAAGCTTGAAGGTAGGCAGACAAAGGCACTTTAGCATCAATTACAATATGTCTTTGATTTGGCAATCTGACGACAAGGTCAGGTCTAAAACGATCCTCATCTCCAACAGACTGTTGTTCAAAAAAATCGCAATTATTGACTAATCCTGACAACTCAACAATTCTTTTAAGGGTCACCTCCCCCCAGAACCCCCGAACAGAAGAGCTTTTCAAAGCTGCTACTAAAGCTTTTGTTTCTTTAGAAAGCTCCGCTTCTTGGAAGGCTATTTTTTCTAATTGTGATTTTAGCACTTCTTCGTGACCATGTCTTTCTTTCTGAAAATGGTTTAATTTTTCATCTAATTTAGAAAGGGTCTCCTTTACAGGATTAACAAGATGCCCTAATGCCATTTCTTTTTTTTCTAAATCGTGCTGAACTCCCTGATGGATCTCTTTAAATTGCTTTTCAGCTTGAGTCATCCATTTCGCTTGAGTGATTTCAAGGGTTTCTTCAGCGATTGCTTTAAATTCTACTTTTAACAACTTTTGTTCTTCTAAAAATCGCTCAAGTGAATTTTTTTCAGCCTCAACAGTTTTAGCAGTGATCACAAGCTGCATATTCTCTTCGGTCAATCTTTTAGAAACCTCTTTTTCTTTTCTAAATAAAGTAAATAAAAAGAGAGCGATCGCCATAAAAAAAATGGTGAAAAACGTTAAAAAAATCAAAGCTAAATTAAAATTTAAAGATGTCATCATGAGCGGTCTTACTTCTAAATGATTGAAAGTAATGGATTGTACCAAAAATTAAATCGAAATTCATCAATATTTCCCGAAGGTTGTAAGAAATCAAGCAGACTATTGGAATCAAAAGACTTGGCAAATCTATACAATATTTTTTAATATGGAATTTTAACTATAAATAGTTTTTTAAAACTTTTTATTATCAGATGATTTGTTATAATATTAATTAAAAATTATAATGCCAATGTATCGTTTTTTTATCTATTTTTTATTCTTTACTTCTATGTTTTGCTGCCAAGCTAAACCGATAGAAGATTTTGCCGTATCAGATTTGCAAATTGAAAAGGCTCAAATCAGAAAAAACTCTACCGATGATTTGGTAGAAGGTGGACGGTTTGCAGATATTTTTTTCATAGAACCAAAAGATCAAGAAACAATCGTTATAAAAAGATTCCCTAAAAAAGAGAATAAATCGTTTGAATTCAGAAAGGAAAAAGAGGCATTTAGCTACTTTTCTAAAAAACAAATTCGATCTTTTACAACACCTCGACTGATTAAAAGCGCTGAAGATGATGAATACTATTATCTCGTAATGAGTAAAGCCAAGGGGATCTCCCTAAATCAGATGTTAAAAAAAAGGCAAATGCTCCCTTTTTGGGAAAGGCAATCGTACGATTTAAAAATTAAGCAAGCTTTAAAAAATTTATCTATTTCTCTTTATGAACTACATCATTTGAATGCACATTCCTCTATAAAAAAGATCTCATCTAATTCTAAAGGTCCTGATGCGCTATTTCAAAGAGTTTCAAAAGAATTCAAAAATAAAGCACAAATTCATCAAAAATTTCAAATTTTGCGCTTAAAAATGAAAGATAAATCAATTGCCTTTGGGGTCACTCACGGAGATCTTCATTTAGGAAATATTTTTTTCGATCAAGAAACCCAATCGATTGAACTCATCGATTTTTCAACGCTTTCAGGACATGATCAAGAAAATGCTAAAATGGCAATTTCAGAAGAGGTGGCCTCTTTTGTGGCTCATTTTAAAGCGATTGCATTCATATATGGGATACAAGAGGAAGAAAGCGAATATCTTTTACAAGCTTTCTACGAAAATTATCCTCATTATAGTCTCATGAAAGAAGAAGTGACTTATTATCAAATTATCACATTTATGAAACTTGTCGACATCTGTCAAGAAGGCTCTACAAATTTCCAAGTCAATTCCCAAATGAAAAAAATTGCTGCATTCTCAAAACGCTCTATTTCTTCTCAGTTAATTTCCTAAATTTTCTAGCCTGTAAAAATCGAACAAACGTCAAAATAGCGCCAAATATCAAGTAGCCTAGAGTAAGTCCCAATATTCCTAAAGGAAGGTAATATAACACTCCGTAGAAGATCACAATCGCCAAAATCACACTCAAGAATATCAAATCAAATGAAGGCACTTTAAAATGAAAATTTTTTAATGAAGGAAATTTCCATCTAGAAACCATTAAATAAGCTAAAACTAGTCCATACCCGTTCAACAATCCGATTTTCATCAACATCGGCATTTCATCAGCATACGGAGAAACTAAAAATAATAAAAAAGAGGAAAAAGCTAAGGCACTAGCCGGTATTGGCAACCCGACAAAATTTTTTTTAACCTTAAATTCTTCTGATTGGTTAGCTTTACTCTGTTTTGTCAAAATCTGAAATCTCACTAGCCGCAAAACACCGCATATTGAAAACACCATACAGCAAGCTAAACTCAAAAATAACCATTTGCCCTCATTTTGTAAGCTACTCAAATATTTGAGTGCTAAAACAGAAGGCGCTACGCCAAACGTGATTGCATCTGACAGAGTATCAAACATAAATCCAAATTCACTTTCAGCTTTTATCGCCCTTGCTACTGCCCCATCTAAAAAATCGGCCAAAGCGGCTATTAAAAGCAAAATCAACGCGCTATGCATTAATTGATAATTTGAAACGGAAATTTTAATTTCTACTGCCTTAAAAATTACAAAAAGACCACAAGCCAAGCTGAAAGCAGTAATAAAATTCGGCACTAAATTGACTTGTTTTAATCGATCCGACCTCATAACCCAACTCCTTTTCTTTTGAAATCAAATTATATCAAAAGGATCCAGGAAATGAAAATCTTAAATCTAGAAAAAATATCAAATCGCTAATCGATTGTCGTTGTATGAGTTAGTAATCGAGAATTTTTTTTCATTTTTTTTCTGTAGACAATTTCCGATATAACACAATATATAGTGTATGTAGAAAGAAGAACCTACAATATATAGTAACTTTAGTGTACAACTCGTAAAAGACAACTTTGCATAAATGTTGTCTTTTTTAATTTTAAAAAAGAGAAAAGTCATGAATCATCATCCCACTCAAGGCCAAGACGTACAGCCCACTGAGCTCTTAGCTACTTTATCGAGCTCATTGAAAAAAGATATAAATGAAGCTGTAGAAAAAAAGCTCACAATCGTCAAAAGAAATGGGATGATTGTTCCCTTCAATCGCGAAAGAATTTTAAATGCATTAGAAGCCGCATTTCGAGATACCAAAAAGATTTTAAAACCAAAAACACTATCTGAAGAGCTAATTCAAACAATCGAACAGCTGACCCATGAAGTAGTAGAAAAAGCGATTGAAATGGGGATAAGCGGGATTTCATTAACAGTTGAAGGAATTCAAGATTTAGTTGAGATCACATTAATGAAAAATGGTTTTCATGACGTTGCAAGAGATTATATTATCTACCGAGATCATCACAAAAACATGCGGGAAGATTCGATACAAAACGTTAAAGTTTTAAGAAAAGATGAGACTACGGTAGTTAAATTTAACCCTGTGAAAATTTCATCGACAATTGAATCCCTTTTTAGAAAAGCTTCACTAGTAGAGGGATCGATAGCCGACGAGAACTTAGAAGCTGTCAACAAAATCACAGCAATTGTACTAGATTCTGCATTGAGTTTATCTAAAGTAGCTTCCCCTATTACGATTCATCAAATTCAAGATTTAATAGAAAATGGTTTGATGAAAGCGGGCTTTTACGATCTTGCAAAAGATTATATCGTACACCGTTATATTCACGGAGATCAAACACCGAAAGGGGTACAAAAAAAAGAGGAATCAATCGCTGAAGAGCAGTATGAAATCACTACAGCGAAAGGGGAAACTCGCTTTTTAACAAAAAGAGAGCTTGAGAAAAAAATTCAACATGCCACTCGTCATTTAAGTGCGGTAGATCCTAAAGAATTATTACAAGAAACTGTCAAAAACTTTTATCCTGGGATCAAAGAACATGAAATTGATCTCGCTTTAATCATGGCTGCAAGGGTCAAAATTGAAAAAGAATCCAGTTACACAAAAGTAGCCTCCCGTTTTTTACTCGACGTCACCTATCGAGAAGCGCTTAGAACAAGCTTTATGGATCGAGATTTAGATGAAATCCATAAAAAACAGTTCAAGCAATATATCAAATTTGGAATCCAACAAGATCGACTAAATGAAAAATTACTTTCTTACGATTTAGATTTTATCGCCAGCCAGATGAAACTTGAAAGAGATGAGCTTTTTGAATACATCGGTCTACAAACGCTTTATGATCGTTATTTTATCCATCATGAAAAAAGAAGAATTGAAACTCCTCAATATTTCTGGATGCGGGTTGCAATGGGTCTTGCTTGGAACGAAGAGAATAAAAATCAACGCGCTGTAGAATTTTATGACATCTTATCACAATTTCATTTCGTATCGAGTACGCCGACATTATTCAATTCTGGAACGAGCCATCCTCAGTTAAGCTCTTGTTATCTATCGACGATCATGGATGATTTGCAACATATTTTTAAGGTGATTTCCGATGATGCTCAGCTTTCGAAATGGGCTGGCGGCATAGGAAATGATTGGACTAATGTCAGAGCGACAGGTTCTAGAATTAAGGGAACAAATGGTGAAAGCCAAGGAGTAATCCCATTTTTAAAAGTTGCTAACGATACGGCTGTTGCTGTGAATCAAGGAGGAAAGAGAAAAGGAGCGATGTGTGCTTATTTAGAAACATGGCACTTAGATATTGAAGACTTCCTTGAATTAAGAAAAAATACTGGGGACGAAAGAAGAAGAACTCACGACATGAATACGGCGAACTGGATCCCCGATTTATTCATGCAGCGCGTTGAAAAAAATAGCCATTGGACCCTTTTTACCCCGTCAGAAACTCCCGATTTACACGATCTTTACGGGAAAGCATTTGAAAAAAGGTATACTGAATATGAAAGATTAGCCGAAGAGGGAAAAATCAAACTTTACAAAAAAGTTGATGCGACAACTCTTTGGAGAAAGATGCTTTCAATGCTGTTTGAAACAGGCCATCCTTGGATTACCTTCAAAGATCCTTCCAATATCCGCTCTCCGCAAGATCATGTTGGCGTTGTACACAGTTCAAATCTTTGTACAGAAATTTTATTGAATACCTCAAAAGAAGAGACCGCTGTTTGTAATTTAGGGTCTGTTAACTTAGCATTGCATATTCAAAATGGAAAACTCGATGAAAAGATGTTAGCTAAAACCGTTGCAACCGCAATCAGAATGTTGGACAATGTCATCGACATCAATTTTTATCCAACATTAGAAGCGCACGATTCAAACGTCAAACATCGCCCCATCGGTCTTGGCATTATGGGCTTTCAAGATGCACTATATGAACTAGATGTCAGTTATGCGAGCCATGAAGCTGTTCAATTTGCAGATGAAAGCATGGAGATGATTTCTTACTATGCAATCTTTGCTTCTTCTCAACTTGCAAAAGAAAAAGGAAAGTATTCCAGCTATGCGGGCTCGAAGTGGGATCGAGGCTTTCTTCCTATTGATACAATTGCGTTATTAGAAGAAGAGCGAGGTGAAGCAGTCGATCTCGACCGTCAGATGAAAATGGACTGGACTAAAGTCAGAGAGCATATCCAGGCGCATGGAATGAGAAATTCTAACACCATGGCAATAGCTCCGACAGCGACTATTGCAAATATAGCGGGAGTGACCTCTTCGATAGAGCCCACTTATAAGAACCTCTACGTTAAATCCAATCTTTCTGGAGAATTCACTATTCCAAATACACACCTCATTAACAAGCTTAAAAAGCTCAATCTATGGGATGCAGATATGTTGGATGACCTAAAATATTACGATGGTTCAATTTTAGAGATTGAGAGAATTCCGGATGAAGTAAAAAAAGTCTTCCTAACTGCTTTTGAGATCGATCCAGAATGGATTATTGCAGCGGCAGCTAAAAGACAAAAGTGGATCGATATGGGGCAATCTTTAAACCTTTACCTTGGAGAACCTTCAGGTAAAAAACTTCACCAGATGTACATGAATGCCTGGAAAAAAGGGTTGAAAACAACTTATTACCTAAGATGTTTAGCAGCAACACAAATTGAGAAATCTACCATGGACATCAATAAAAGAGGCTTGCAACCAAGATGGATGAAAAGTGCATCGGCATCGTCCAATATCAAAGTTGATAGAGACTCTAGTTCTGAAACTCAGCCTTCGTTTCAAACTGGCAAAGTTTGTAATTTAGGCGAAGCTTGTGAAAGCTGCCAATAAAAGTTTTAAAATATAAGGATGATTATGGAAATCGGTACTCAAAAAACAAAACGAGTAAATGCTGACGAAAAACGTTTACTCAACTGTACAAAAGTTGACGTCAATCAATTAATGCCCCTTAAATATCATTGGGCATGGGAACATTATTTAAATGGTTGTGCTAATCATTGGATGCCCACAGAAGTTCCTATGGCAAAAGATATTGAAATGTGGAAATCAAATCGTTTATCACAGGACGAAAGACTGCTTATCATGCGCAACCTAGGCTTTTTTGCAACAGCAGAAAGCTTAGTAGGAAATAATATCGTGCTTGCAATTTTCAAACATGTAACAAATCCAGAAGCGAGGCAATATCTTTTAAGACAAGCTTTTGAAGAAGCGATTCACACCCATACTTTTCACTACATAGTTGAATCATTGGCATTAGATCCAGGTGAAATTTTCAATATGTATAATGAAAATGAAGCGATCCGAAAAAAAGATGAATTCGAAATGCATCTTACGGCTGAAGTCTTAAGAACTGATTTTTCTACAGATACTTTTGAAGGAAAACAAAAATTTTTAGAAAATTTAATCGGCTACTATATCATTATGGAGGGGCTTTTCTTCTATAGTGGTTTTGCGATGATTTTGTCTTTACATCGCCAAAACAAAATGACTGGAATCGGAGAGCAGTTTCAATATATTTTGAGGGATGAAACAACCCACTTAAATTTTGGAATTGATTTAATTAATACGATTAAAGAAGAAAACCCTGAAATTTGGACTTCAGAGTTTCAACAATACATCGTAAGTAGAATTAAACAAGCTGTGATTTTGGAATATGAATATGCTAAGAATTGCTTACCGAAAGGAATTTTAGGGTTAACAGCTAAAATGTTTGAAGATTATGTCGGATTTATAGCAGACCGACGTCTTGAAAGGATCGGATTGAAACCGATTTATTTTACACCTAATCCATTTCCTTGGATGAGCGAGGTGATAGACTTAGGTAAAGAAAAGAACTTCTTTGAAACAAGGGTCACAGAATATCAATCAGCTGGAAGCTTATCCTGGTAACTTACTTGCAAAAAGGAGAGAATTGAAAAATTCTCTCCTTTAATATTTTTTTTACTCGTGTATATAGTAAATATTATCTTTACCAGCTCTGTAAATAAACTGATTTAAATCAGAGATTTTTAAAACATATGTTGCAAATTTTTTAATTTCTCCATTTTGGGGATGTAAATCGCCCATTTCATATAATTTATTAAATCCTGGTATTGATTCCCCCCTATCGATCACATCCACTGAAATAAGCTCTCGATTAGAAATTTCTTTCACAACTATGCCTTTCTCAAAAAAAGCTTTCATAATTTCAGTAAAAGGTTTGTACCTTGGAACCTGAACAAAATGATGAGAATCAGTAGTTTCGTAAATTTTCAAAATTTTATCTTGCATCGATAATTCTTCTATAGTGCAATTTAATTTTCTAAATACATCATCAATGATTAGTTTAACTGAAGGAACTTCCTGATCGGCTCCTTGATCATAAGTTGTTCTAGCCAACAAAGCGATTACAGCCTTAATCATCAGTTCTATCGAGTACAACACTGCTTGAATACTGTTTATAATTTTTTGGAAGAAATGGTCATTTGAGAATAAAATAGTCTTCCAAAGATTGTTAATCTTTTGAATAAATGGAAACTGATAAAATGGAATTGTATCGATAAAATTAGAATATTCTAGTTCAACCTCAGATTGAAATTTTTCTAAAGTAGATAACTGACAAATATCTCTCCAATTTTCTCCATACTTCCACTTAGCGTAGAATCGCGATGGAGCTGTAGCGCAATAACTCGACAAGTTAGAAATAAAAGCAGTTAATAAAATAAAGACATTCATAACAAAATTATCAGAAAAAACAAATTCGGCTAACTTTATATTTTGATTTGAATTTTCTTTTATATAACATCTAAAATATTCCCAATGTTGTCTGATAGCTCCGATATAGTCATAAGCATAACTATGATGATCTTGGATATATGCTGCATACTCTTTGGACAATCGAACATTTCCCCATTCAATCCAAGTAGCAAATGAATCATCTTTAGGTCGTGAGTAATCATTGCGATAAGATACGGCAGATTTCAACTCTTGTAGATTTGCAGGCTGTTTGATAAACGCAACCATTTTATTTTCTGTTGGATCATCTTGTAACACTAATCCCTTTTCTTCATTAAGAGATGAAAATCCTTGAGCTTTCATCATTTGAATCCAATCTTTCATAGGCTTAAAATTTCGAATTTCTTTAGATTCGGCCTCGAAACTTACCCCATCTGCAGCATTGACAAATGAATGAACCACCGATGCTATAGCTTTTAGCTGATTTTCATCGAATTTACCTTTTTCAACATCATGATCTCGGAATAACAAAACAGCCCCTGGCTTTAATTTGCGATAAATCGATTTTATAAAAGGTTCTATACGATCTTCAGGGATATGATGAAATCCACCAAGGCAACTGACCATGTCTAAACTAACATTAGGGATCGTTTCATCAAGAGGTTTACAAGTTTTTTCAGGGTGATCGATCGGATCAGAACAATCCTCATCATTTAGTGCTACCAAATTTTGATAAGGATAAGAACTAAAAAAAGCTCCAGCTTGTATACGATCGATTAAACTAACTTTTTTTTCAGGGTGGTCACAAACAGCGTAAGTCTTTCCTTTAAATAAATAGCCTGTACTTGCACGGATGGCATTTAAATATCTACGATCATATATTTCAGCATACCCATTCATTTTTTTGGGCTCAATTTTCGATAATAATGAAGCAGCTTGTTTCCCCATTCCAGCTCTGAGAACATTGAGGGAATATAGTTGTCGTAAAGGACTAAAATTTTTTTTCATTTCTGGAATTGAATCTTTTAGCTCATCATAAATATCTTGATCCGTTTTATTTGGATCACTAAGAATCTCTTCCATTTTCTTAAAAACTTTTTCATCATCTAACTGATAAAAAATTGTTTTGAGAAATTTGGAAAATTCTTCTTTCATATCATCGGTTGTTTGAAAGACGTTTCTAAAACAAGATTGGGATGTAAAACAAGATTCTACTTTTATACTATTACTACTAAAAGATGGGATTAGAAAATCCCTAGTAGGATTTGGTTGAACTTGCTCTAAAATTAAACTAGAAACCATATTTTTAGCCCTCTTTTTTAAGCTATGGGTAAATCATAATATTTAGATGTATGCGCATTACCAAATATATGATTTGGATCACACAATTGTTTTTGTTTTAATAACTTTTCAATTCTTTCTTGACCGTAACATTCAATGAATTCTTCTCGAGTAGAAAATGGCATATAAGCTTGGTAATAAATATCATGATGATTGATGATAAATCGATTAATTCTTTGAATCCACGTTTTAGTTTTTTCTATCGCTTTATTACTCTTTTCTTGAGCAAAGCAGATCACGACACCGTACCGATCTTGCTCTGCATAAGGTAAAATAGAAATTTCATCTTTAGGTGTAGGTCGAATAGTTGCGTTCACAATTCTGACATTTTCCGATTTTAATTCAGCCCCTAAATAAGCTAGAAAATCGGCTAGGTTTTCCCCTTTAATAAAATACTCTTGCAACCACTGCGCATTTAATTTTGAATGGTGAAGAGTTTTAAATGCATTTATAGGAGGATGTAATGCTTCGTTTCTGGTAATTTTGCGCCCTTTTAACATCGCTTTTTTTTCTCTATTCCAAAACCAACTTGTAAAATGCTTAACAAAATAATTTGGCAAATTAGCAAATAGCTGCAGCCCGATTCTCTCAATCCTAGTTCCTAATTTAGATTCTTTTTGAAAATTAGGAGTGATAACAGTCTGACTATTTTCGATTGAGCAACTTTTATCTTCTTTATACGTTACAATACATACATTTCCATTCAAGGGATTGCTTTCAAGGGAATCCAAAACCAGCCTTCCACCCAAAAGAGGAATATTTTTCCCTTTTAACTCATCAAGATAATATCGATGAAAATCTTTGACGGGAATTTCTATCGTTTCTTCAACCATATGGATATTATTTGTCACTTTTAATTTGGCTGAAACAATAATCCCAAAATAACCCAATGTTCCAATATAATTGCCAAACTTTTCTTGATCCTTTTTAACTATTTCTAATTCACCATCAGAATTGATGACTTGCAATTCTTCAATAGTAGATGCTATAGAACCGCACTCGTGCTGCCATCCATGACAATTAATTGCAATTGACCCTCCAATAGTAAAAATATCAGATGCTTGTTTAACCAGGATAGACTTGCCCCGATTGTTCAAGTAAATTTGCACTTCTTCCCAAGTAGCGCCCGCTTGAACATCTAATAAGGTCTGATCTGAAGAAAGTTGCATTTTTTGAAAATTTTTAAGATCTATTACTATTGCATCATCTCTTTGAGGTATCGTCTGAGTACCTTGACTCATTCCAGCACCGATAATAGAAATTTGTTTTTTACCTTCTTTAGCAGTTTTCACAATCTGTTTTAATTCTTCTAAAGATTTCGGACATAAAACTTTATCTACTTTCTTTCCAAATAGATCTTCAACTCCAAAGGGAGCGATATAATTTTTAAAATTTTGTTTTAAAAATAGAGAAGGAACGGCATGAGGTGAATACAAACCGATAGGAGAACATAAGATCCCAAGAGCGAATTTCACGACCTTATCAAATTTTTTCTCAATTTTTTTGACTCTTACAATCGAAAATAATAATTTGGGAACTCGCTTGAATGCCATTTCTAACAAAAGAAATATCGGAAAAACAGTTGCACTAATAAGACGACTTATAACATCACATGTTAGCCGAATAGAATACCTTTTGTTATTTTTTCCTATTACACCAATTTCTTCAATTATATTGGATATCTTTGCGCTTGGATAATATATAAAATCAACATGCATAATAATAACGCTAATTAAAATTCCCAGTTTGTAGGTGAAATAATACATAAAAAATTAATAAAATACTAATTAAATTTAAGTTCTTTTCAGAAGAAAGGTGTTAAATTTTTTTCTAGTATTTAAAAAAAGGAAAAATTTTCTCATAATAGTAAAATAAATTTTATTTTGAAGAAATTATGACTATCGAAAATTTCCCGGATCGCTATAAAAGTTTTATTTTAATAAAGAGAATAGAGATTCCTGAAATCCAATCTATATTATTTGAACTTGAACATATTCAGACAAAGGCAAAGATATTCCATATCGCTCACGACGATGATGAAAATCTATTTTGTCTTTCATTTAAAACTTACCCAAAAAGTTCAAATGGAGTAGCCCATATTTTAGAGCATACGGTATTATGCGGATCTAAAAAATTCCCGGTCAAAGACCCATTTTTTGGAATGACAAGAAGATCTTTAAACACTTTTATGAATGCGATGACGGGAATGGATTTCACCTGCTATCCAGCTGCTACGCAAAATAAAAAAGATTTCTATAATCTTCTCGATGTCTACTTAGATGCCGTATTTTATCCAATTTTAGATCCTCGAAGTTTTCTACAAGAGGGGCATCGCCTTGAATTTCAAAATAAAATGCAAATTAAATCCCCTCTTACGTATCAAGGTATCGTTTACAATGAAATGAAAGGAAGTTTAAACTCGCCTGAAAGCCGACTTTACCGAGCTCTTTACAAAGAACTTTTACCTGATCTTCCCTACCGATTTAACTCAGGTGGAGATCCGGAAGAAATCCCAAATTTGACTTACGACGAATTAAAAGAATTTCATCAAACATTTTACCATCCAAGCCGTTGTATTTTCTTTTTTTATGGAAATCTTCCATTAGAAGAACATTTGGATTTTCTTGAAAATACCATCTTAAAGCAAAGTGAAGAAAAAGCGCCTATTCCGAATTTACCCAAACAGCCGAGATTTACAAATCCAAAAAGAGTGGAATATCGTTACCCTGTTGCAGAAAAAACAACAAACCAAGACTTTATAGCCATCGGATTTTTAACCACTTCTATCCAAGATCAAATCGAATTTTTAGCTCTATGCTTGCTTGAAGAAATTTTGATGGAATCTGATGCTTCATTTTTAAAAAATCGTCTTCAAAACAGTGGATTAGTCGTTCAAGCCGATAGTTTTATAGATGGAGAGATGAGCGAAATTCCGTTTGTTTTTATTTTAAGAGGGACCGATATCAAGCATGCGGAACAAATAGAACTATTGCTTTTAGAAAGCTTAAAAGAGTTTGTAGCGCAACCTATATCAAAGTCTTTGATCGATGCAGCAATTCATCAAATGGAAATTGATCGTCTTGAAATCACTGACGATAATGGTCCTTATGGACTTTCTTTATTTATGCGCTCGATTTTAATTATGCAGCATGGGGCAAAAGCGGAGGATGGGTTATTCGTTCATCAACTTTTCCATGAACTCAAAGAAAAACTAAAAAATGAAGATTATCTACCATCTCTTATTAAAAAACATCTGATTGAAAACCCTCATCGAGTCACTTTAAAATTAAGAGCAGATCTCACTTTAGAAAAAGAAGAGCAAGAAGCCGAATCGCTCCATTTAAAAAATATTAAAGAAAAACTAACTGAAAAAGAACTGAAAGAAATTGTAGAAAAGACCAAAGAATTAGAAGCGTTTCAAAAAAATGAAGAAAAAAAAGATCTTCATGTTTTGCCTCAACTCGACATCTCAGACATCGATCTATCAGTAAAAAATTTCCCCCTAAAAGTTATTCAAAAAGATGAACTATCTTTAGTTTTTCACGATACCTGGACCAATAATTTTTTATATTCAGATATTTTATTTGAGCTTCCCAATCTCCCTGAGAAAACATGGCCGATGTTAAAATTTCTTCTTTCTATCATTACAGAATTAGGTAGTGGAAGCCGCTCTTATGAAGAAAATTTAGAGCTAATACAAGCAAAAACAGGGGGCATTCAAGCCTATTTTCAATTATTGACTAAAGTGACTGATGCAAATTACGTAAAGCCAGTGATCGGCATCAGAGGGAAAGCTTTAGCAGAAAATACGGAAGCTTATATAGATCTGATCAAAGATACATTAATTGCTCCTAAAATCAACGATCCCAAGAGAATCAAAGAACTCGTTTTACAAACCTATACTTATTTACGCGATAAAGTGAATCGATCTAGCTTAGGGTATTGCGTCAAACATGCTTTAAATGGGATGAATATCTATAATACTTTGAATAATGCGATGAGCGGCATCCCTTATTTTCAATTTATTGAACAACTTGCCAAACAAGTTGAATCAGATCTTAGTCAGGTTGTAAAAGAATTAGAAGATTTAAAAGCCAAAATTTTCCATTTAAATCGACCAGAATTCATTTTAAGCACTGATAAGACGATCTTAAAACAATTCGAAGCAAAAGATTTTTTTGGGCTTGGTAAATTTTCAAGTCAACCTTATACCCCATGGATTACGCCTGTACAGTTGACTAAAACAAACTCTTGCGCTTTTGAAATATCTTCTCCTGTGGCTTTTGTTTGTGAAGCGTATTCTGTTTATCCCTTAAACGATCCGCTAAGCCCTGCTTTAACGCTTGCAAGTTACATCATGGAAAATGCAATATTGCACCCTTTGATTCGGGAACAAGGAGGAGCATATGGCGCAGGAGCTACTTATCAACCGATGGTAGGTAATTTTTATTTTCACACCTATAGAGATCCCAATATCGCAAACAGTTACGCCGCTTTTCAAACCGCTATCGACACTATTTTAAATGGTGACATCGATGAGCAAATGTTAAAAGATGCAAAATTTGAATTTATTCAAGAATATGATAGTCCTGTAACTCCGGGAATGCGGGCTCAAACAGCTTACTTTTATGAAAAAACGCAAAGAACAAAAGAATTTCGTGAAGAATATAAAAAAAGAATTTTAAACGTATCTTTAAATGATGTAAAAAAAGCTGTAGAAAAAGCTTTTGTTGTCAAACATGGGACAAAAGTATTTGCCTGTTCAAAAACGCTTTTTGAAAAAGAACAAGATTTACTTCAACAGCATCAAATTGAAGTTGAAATGACTAAAATTTTAACCCTAAGCAAAGCTAATAAGGAATCGATATGAATCATAGATGGATTTATTCTTTATCGTTAATGACAAGTTTGACTTGTTCGATACCCGTTTCAGCTAAAGTTCAAGAAACGACTAAGGTCGGTTCGGAACAAAATTCAAATTCCCCTATCAACTATGCTAAGTTGATGTCTGATGCCTTTACCCAAGTTGCTGAAAAAGCAATCCCTGCTGTGGTATTCATCAAAGTGGAAAGCCATGATAACAATCAATATATTCGTCCGGGGGATGATTTTGAAGATTTTTTTGGGGATGATTTCTTCCAAAGATTTTTTCAAGGTCCCCAAGGGCAAAAAAGAAATCCTCGCGGGCGTGTTAGGTCGGGAGAGGGTTCTGGCTTTTTGATCTCATCGGATGGATATATTGCAACAAACTACCATGTAGTCAAAGACGCAACTAAAATTACAGTCGATTTAAATGATCCTTTTAAAAAAGATCTTGAAGCGCAACTTGTAGGAGGAGATCCTCAAACTGATATTGCCATTTTAAAAATTCAAGGTGAAAATCTCCCTTTTCTAACGTTAGGAGATTCTAATCAAATTAAAATTGCTGAGATCGTTTTAGCGATAGGCAGCCCTTTTGGACTAGAGGCCTCCGTTTCGAATGGGGTGATCTCTCAAAAAAGCCGTAATAATTTAAAAATTGCAGATTTAGAAGATTTTATTCAAACAGATGCTGCTATCAATCCGGGAAATTCCGGCGGTCCTTTACTCGATCTAGATGGTAATGTCATCGGAATGAACACCGCGATTGTTTCAAGATCAGGTGGGTATATGGGAATTGGATTTGCGATCCCAAGTGTGATTATTAAATCTGTTTCAGATCAAATTATTCATCAAGGAGAAGTCTCAAGGGGTTATCTTGGGATTGAACTGCAACCGATTGATCAAGATATGGCTGAAGCGTTTAAATTAGATCGTCCTCAAGGGATTTTAGTCACGCAAGTGATGAAAGGTTCGAATGCTGAAAAAGCGGGGCTTAAGCAGGGTGATATTATCTTAGAACTCAATAAAATCCCTGTGAAATCTGTTGAAACATTTAGAAATGACATTTCTTTAATGAGCCCAAATACAGAAATCGTTTTAAAAGTTAACCGTAGCGGTAAAATATTGACCATTCCTATGACAATTGGTTCAAGAGAAAAAACGACGCCCCTGATGTCTAACACTGCTCAAAAACTTGGGCTGCAAGTTGAGACACTAACTGCCGATCTTGCCACCCAAAATGGATATAAAAGCGATGAAACAGGCGTAATCATCAGACAAATTCAACAAGGCTCACTTGCTCAAAGAGTTGGGCTAAAAAAGGGAATGATTATCGTCGCTGTCAATCATCAAAAAGTTTCAAATGTTGAAGATTTCAACACAGCAATAGAAAAAGGGGACGGAAAACACGTTTTACTACTCGTAAATGTAAAAGGTGGAATGAGGTTTTTCTCCATTCGCATCAATTAAAAAAAGCCCAATGTATAATTGGGCTTTTGAACCTCCCCATGACTAAAGTCAGGGATAAAACAACATCCTCTATGTCACGGATATGGTCAGAATCCAGCAAAGCCCGCTAGGAGTTCAAAGCGCAATCAAAAATACAGCCAGCCAGGATGGCGCTTCGGTCCGCATTGGAATCGAACAGGATCCCGGGCAGGCAGGAGTCAGCGAAGCGGATTATCTAGTCCGGATGCTGCAAGGATATAACGTGAAAACGGTCAAAGCCACGCAGGATAAAGTAACCAGGGCCCTTCCAACCTCTTCCCAAGCCGAAGCGGAAAAC
>JACCDV010535859.1_pt1 | contig 36693 bp, 32 predicted proteins | sample 7446131 | NCBI WGS metagenome assembly JACCDV01 (sample SAMN15323448, study PRJNA562643) | freshwater metagenome | isolation source: river surface water | place: USA:Blue River Watershed | collected 2017-08-17
ATTTTGGAGAAAAGCGGATTGGCGTGGCAGTTGGCAACACTATCACCAAAACTGCTGAAGCTTTGAAGATCATTCAAGAGAAAAATCAAGACGAAAAATTTAAAGTAATAGAGGCACTGATCCAAGAATGGCAACCACAATTATTGGTGTTGGGCTTACCCACCCATCCGCATGGTGAAGAACATGAGATGACCCTAAAAGCTAAACGCTTTGGCAATCAACTGCATGGTCGTTTCCAAAAAGAAGTGGTTTTGGTCGATGAGCGCTATACCTCTGTTTCTGTTCAAGATGGTAATGATGCCTTAGCAGCCCAATTGATCTTGCAGCAGTATCTGGATACGCTTTAAGATAAAAATACAAGAAATATCAGAGTAAGATGCTTGCATTGAGATTGTTGAATTAACAGTGATTAACGGTAATCAACAGGCTGGGCCTGAAGATAATAAAAAGTAAAAGAAAGCATTGAAGAAAGCTTATGTCATCCATTCCTAACGCAGAAGACCTTTATCAAACTCTTTTAAATCAATTAAAAGAGCAAAAGAAGATCAGTCCCGATTTTCAATTGGCTGGTTTGGCCAGTGGAGGTGCTTGGGTTGCTGAGCGCTTAGCAAAAGATCTCGGTTTATCTGCTCATGGCGTCATCAATGTGTCATTCCACCGAGATGACTATTCTGAAAAAGGCATCAAGGCTCTGAATAGCTCTGAGGGCATGTCAACCAAATTACCTTTTGAGATCGAAGGTGCCCACATCATTTTGATTGATGATGTTCTAGATACCGGTAGAACTGTTCGAGCGGCCCTCAATGAGTTATTTGACTATGGGCGTCCAGCCAAGGTTGATTTGGCTGTTCTTGCGGATCGTCATAGAAGGCAGTTACCAGTCGATGCCACTTTTAAAGGGGCCAAGGTCAAAGTGGCCGATGATCAGATTTTGATCTTGGAGCAATTGGATAATGGACACTTTACCTTTACCGCTGAAGCTCAAAATTGATAAATCACTATATAAGTAATTGATTTAAATGAATAAAAAATTTAAAAAATAAGCAAAAAAGCTTTAATAAAAGATTAAAATACTGACCTAAGATGCCAATAACTTCTAAGACTGCCAGCCAACTACAGCTCAATGACCAGGGCGAGCTCACTCACTTGCTCACCTTAGAAGGTTTATCTAAAGAACATATTCTTCACATTCTCGATACAGCACAACAATTTGTGGCTGTGAGCGATTCAGATCGAGAGGTTAAAAAAGTCCCATTGCTGCGTGGTAAGAATGTTTTCAATCTTTTCTTTGAAAACTCGACTCGCACGAGAACCACTTTTGAGATTGCTGCCAAACGTCTATCGGCTGATGTCGTTAACTTAGATATTCAAACTTCATCAACGGCCAAGGGAGAGACGCTGCTTGACACCATTGATAACTTAGTGGCCATGCAGGCTGATATTTTTGTGGTGCGCCATAAGACCACGGGAGCTGCTGTACAGGTGGCTCAACATTTACCACCGCATGTGCATGTGATCAATGCTGGCGATGGCACCAATCAGCACCCTACGCAAGGCCTACTCGATATGTATACCATGCGTCATTACAAGCAAGACTTCACGAAAATCAAGGTCGCCATCATTGGCGATATTGTTCATAGTCGGGTCGCTAAATCAAATATTCATGCATTGACTACTTTGGGCTGTCCGGAAATCAGAGCAATTGGTCCTGAAAGTTTATTACCCAAAGACCTTAATATGATGGGCGTCAAAATCTACAACAACATTGAAGAAGGTTTAAAAGATGTGGATGTGGTGATGACACTTCGTATTCAAAAAGAACGCATGGAAGCAGGGCAGGTGCCTGAGGGTGATGCATTCTTCAAGCAGTGGGGTCTGACCAAAGAAAGACTTCAATTAGCCAAGCCTGATGCGATTGTGATGCACCCAGGACCCATGAATCGTGAAGTAGAAATTGCCAGTGAAGTGGCCGATGGTCCTCAAGCAGTGATATTGAAGCAAGTAACTTTTGGTATTGCGATTCGAATGGCTGTCATGTCAATTGTTGTGGGAAGTTAAATGAGTCGGGTGATTCCAGTTATATTGTGTGGAGGATCGGGAACTCGACTTTGGCCTTTATCTAGATCTGGATGCCCTAAACAATTTATTTCAATTTTGGGTCAGCAAACTTTGTTTCAGGATGCAGTTGCTAGAACGCAATCATTGAATAAAAAGAATGTACAAACTACTTCTCTTTATGTGGTAACCAATGAAGAACATCGTTTTTTAGTACTCGATCAGCTTGAGTCACTTAAAGATGATACAAAAATTAAAATCTTATTAGAGCCGGTGGCTCGCAATACTGCGCCTGCTCTAACGCTAGCAGCTTTAGAGGCGATTGATGAGGATGCCGATAGTATTTTGGTGGTCTTGCCTGCCGATCAGTTAATTGTTGATGTTGAAAAATTTTCCTCAGTGATTGAGCGGGCAGTTGAGATTGCTGCCCAGGGTTCTATTGTTGTTTTAGGCATTCCGCCAGAATGTCCTGAGACTGGATATGGATATATTCAGAAATCAAATACAAAAGGGGTAAGTGGAGAATATGAGGTTGTTCAATTTGTTGAAAAACCAAATATTGAGCTTGCTATACAGTTCTTATCTTCTGATGATTTCTTTTGGAATGCCGGTATTTTTATATTAACTGCGAAGCAGTGGCTGCAGGCCACAAAGGTTTTGCGACCAGAATTAAATGAGCTCATTTTTCAATCTTGGATGAAGCGCACTGTTGATAAATCCTTTATCCGACCACAGCAATCTTTGTATGAAGAAGTTCTCTCTGAATCAATTGATTATGCTGTGATTGAGAATTGTCTTCAATCAAATATACCTATTAAAGTTTTACCATTACTGTCTGGTTGGAGTGATTTGGGATCCTGGGATGCTGTATCAAAAGTTGCATTACTCGATGAATTAGGTAATTCGTCTGTAGGTGATGTGATTTTTAAAAACTCGGAAACTTCTCATGTTCATAGTAGTTCACGTTTAGTCGCAGCTGTTGGCTTGAAAAATATGATTGTGGTTGAGACCCCGGATGCTGTATTGGTCGTCAATAAGGCTGATTCCCAAAATGTGAAGAAGGTTGTTGAAACTCTTACCAGCCAAAGTCGTCATGAAAAAGATTTGCATCGAAAAGTTTATCGACCCTGGGGCTGGTATGACTCTGTTGATGAAGGTGAGTGTTTTAAGGTGAAGAGAATTCAAGTGAATCCTGGGGCATCACTCAGCTTACAAATGCATCGACATCGATCTGAGCATTGGATTGTGGTGAAAGGGATTGCAGAAATCGCTAATGGCGATAAAGTTTTTGAACTTAAAGAAAATGAATCGACCTATATTCCAGCTGGACAAACACATCGTTTATCAAATCCGGGAAAGTTTCCTCTTGAAATAATTGAGGTTCAAACAGGGTCGTACCTGGAGGAAGATGATATTGTTCGCTTTGAAGATGCATATGGTCGCTAACCCCCCCCCAAAGTCCTATTTGAAAGCATATTTAGTGAATGAAACGTTCTTTTAAGCATTTAACTCCACGTTATATTAAAAACCGTTTATTGATTTTTTGGGATCAATACTGTCACCCCAATAATCCATGGTTAACAGCTGATGCTGTATCATTGCTTGATCAATTATTGAAATCCAATGATGTAGGTGTTGAGTTTGGATCGGGACGAAGCACACTCTGGTTCGTTCAGCGCCTTAAGCATCTCACATCTATTGAAAATAATCATGTTTGGTATGCGCTAATAGAGAAACGAATTGATGCTCTGGGCCTACAATCTAAGATTGATTACAGATTTTGTGAAAATTTAGACAGTTATGTCAATCAACCCAATTCATTCGCTGACGAGTCAATAGATTTTTGTTTGGTTGATGGCGAGAGTCGTGATAACTGCGCTTTATTAATGTTGCCAAAAATTAGGTCCGGCGGTCTTATGGTTGTGGACAACGTTAATTGGTATTTGCCGCAAGAAAAATTCTATAGTCCAAATACTTTGAGACCTCATGATGGTTGTGCATCAGATGTCTGGGAAGAATTTCGCGATAAAACATCCTCATGGAGAAAAATTTGGACAAGTAATGGAGTTACCGATACTTGTATTTGGTTTAAGCCCTGATTAAATGATTTTATTAGGTAAAACTTTCCTTGCAAATTTTAGTTGGCTTTTTGTTGATAAGGTTTCAAGACTTTGTTTGGTGTTGATAGCTGAAATCTTGTTAGCCAGACACCTTGGACCTGGACAGTTTGGAGTTTTAAGTTATGCCTTGGCAATTTATTCATTATTGCTAGTTATATCAAGTTTTGGAATTGATAATCTCCTGATAAAAGAGTTGGTGGGGTTCTCAGGTAATCAAAATGAGCTATTGACATCCGCATTACTTATAAAAGTTTTAGGTGGTTTTTTTGCTTTTTGTTTCACTTTAGTTTGGATCAATTGGTTTGCAAATGATATTTGGCTACCGGTACTTTTGATTGGTGTGGGGCATCTATTTCATTGGTTAAAGGTATTCGAGTTATTTTTTCAATCACAAAATAAATTCAAAAACGTAGCAATCGCTACAAGTGGTGTTTCATTGCTATTTTTTTTGCTAAAGATAGTCTTTATTTATCAGAAATATTCTTTAATTGTTTTTAGTTGTGTGTATCTGGTCGAATTAATTTGCACTGGAATTGTTATTTTTATGCTTTTCGTAAAAAATAATAATTTACAAATTAAGTTCAATTCAAATATTTTGCAACAGCAAGCCAAGATGGGTTTGCCATTTGTTTTATCAGGTGTGGCAGTTTCAATTTATATGAAAATTGATCAAATCATGCTTCAAGAGATGATCAATAACGAAGCTGTTGGTATTTATGCTGCTGCCACCAAGTTAAGTGAGGGGTGGTACTTCATTGGTGGCATTTTGACCGCAGCGATAGCTCCTACCGTTTACAGGTATAAGCTTGAGAATGAGTTCAAGTATTTCGAAACATTGAAGCAAATAGTGGCATATTTACTTTTAATTGGAGCACTCATTTTGGGATTGATGCTGCTTTTTTCTGAATACTTGGTAAATATTATTTATGGTCAGCAATATCAAGGTGCTGCAGAAATTCTGCAGGTTCACGTATGGGCGATATTTTTTGTCTATTTGGGATGTGTGCAAGGTATTTATTGGGTAGCAGAAGGTTTACATAAGGTATTTTTATTTCAAACACTTTTTTCGGCTATCTTAAACATTGTTTTAAATTTATACCTGATTCCAATATATTCTGGTCTAGGAGCAGCTTGGGCAACACTAATTTCTTATGGTATCCCCATAGTCTTGATGCCTTATTTATTTAGGGCAGCTAGACCTTTACATCAAATTCATCTTGGATCGTTTGATAAAATTGTCTCAATCTTAAAATTCAAGAATAAAAGTAATGGATGATATTTGCATGTTGCCAAATTGGTATGATTTATGACGGATCAAAGTCTATGTCAAGTTTCTAGGGTGGTAACCTGCCACGCTGGCGCAAGGGATCATTATCAGTTATCGTATTCATTTGATGAGAGCGGCTTATTGGATGGTTTGGTCACAGATTTTTACACCCCAGATATCCTTCGATATTTATTAAAAAAAAGGTTTAATTCCAATTTAAGTTCAAAGAAAGTCAGCAGCTGTTGGAATGATTTTATTAAAGCTTATCTTTTCAAAGATTATTTAAGTTCAAATAACAGTATTTCTTTAAGGGCTGCTCAAAGAGCCATAAAAAATAAATCCAACTTATTTGCCTGTAGTTACACTGCAAATGCAGGGTTTAATTACCTCCAATCTTGTGATTTTCATGTGCGTAAATATTTATTTCAATTGCACCCACATCCTAAGGCAATCTTAAATATTCTAAATCGTGAAATTTCTCTAGGGAGAAGCACTGAGCGCGACTTATCTTACGAAGTTGAGTTTGATTCCGCCATGATTGATTCATTGATGCATGAGGCACATTTGGCAGATGCGATTTGTGTGGCCAGCTCCTTTACAAAAAAATCACTGATTGATGCTGGAGTGAAATCTGAGCGTATCGAAGTCATTTCATATGGGGTTGACGGCGCAAAATTTGAAAACCTTGATATAAAAAAACCTAATAAAAAACTAAAGCTATTGTTCTGTGGCCAGTTCATTCATCGTAAAGGCATTACTTATTTGTATGAGGCCCTTCTTCGCTTTGATAAAAATAACTACGAATTAATTATTGTCACAAGAGGAGAGTACGAAGAAAATATGCTTGAAAAATTTAAAGAAAATTTAAATGTTCAGGTACATGTTAACATCGCAAATCATGATTTAATCAAACTCATGCATCAATCAGATGTGTTCATTTTGCCATCTTTGTACGAAGGTTTTGGCCACGTCATACTGGAGGCAATGTGCGCTGGATTGCCAGTCATTACAACGGTTAATACTGCTGCAGTTGATTTGTTTGAGAGTGGTCAAGGGGGATTTATTGGACCCATTGCAGATGCAGATTTTTTGTATGAAAAAATTGAATTTTTTATGCAATATCCAAAAGAGGTAAGCTCGTACGGACAACAAGCTGCTCTGATGTCTAAGGCCTATACGTGGGGCTCATTTAGAGAAAAAATCAGAAATTTTTACATTCAAAATGAGTTGAAATCATTGTGAAACAATCAAGTGATCAACTACTGTTTTTAACAAACATCATCAATCCTTATCAATTAGATTTATTTGATGCTTTATCTAAATATTTCAATCTTTCAGTAATCTATTTTTCCAAGAGTGAAAGTAATAGATCTTGGAGATTGGATTCACAGGGTGGTAGTTATCACTCTTTGGTACTATCTTCAGGAATTTTTAATCGTTGTTTACGATGGCTCACACCAGACTTGTATTTCCAGCCCTCATTGCTTCCTATGTTGTTGGCTTTTCAGGGCGACAATGTTGTGATCAGCGGAAGTTACTATTCGCCGAATACTTGGATGGCATTATTCATATTCAAGATAAAAGGTAAAAAAGTTTATTGGATGGGAGAGCAAATTAAGTCTTCTACAATAATGTATAAAAATAGTTTAAAAAAAATTTTTTTACAGCCGTTTTTTTATTTGATTGATGGTGTTATGGCTGTTGGTCAGGTGGCTATTAAAAGTTATCAATCTTATGGTTATAAGGGACCGATTGAGTCAATTTTTTATAGCATCAATAATCATCGCTTTAATGATGTTAAGGCATTAAAAAGAAATGAGCCACTAAAGGTCGTGATGCCTGGCTCTTTGATACCAAGAAAAGGAATGGATGTGGGCTTATTAGCCTTTTTGAAAGCTCGGGAAAGTTTTAAGCAAGAGTGTGAATTGCGTGTCATTGGTGACGGCCCTTTGATGGAATCTCTTATAGATAAGTATAAAAACTATCCTAATATACATTTTTTGGGTTTTTTGCAGCAGGAGGAAGTTGACCAAGAGTTTATGGCGGCAGACATATTCATGTTTTGTACTCGCTATGATGGTTGGGGGGTAGTCGTTAATGAAGCCATCGCTGCGGGATTGCCCGTTATTGTTTCAGATGCTTGTGGTTCTTCAGAGTTAATTCAAGATGAAGGCGGTTATGTGTGTAGAAGTGAAGATATTCCATCATTTACCAGCGCCTTAATTCATTTGGTGAATAATCCAAATATGAGGGTATCAATGGCTCATTACCACTCAGCATTAAAGTTTGAGATTAATTCTAGGGTCATGGCTAAGAAAATTCACTCATTTATAAGCTGATTTTATTAATCAATATGAAAATTTTTCTTGAATTAATCGTTGTTCTATTAAGTATAGGATTACCGCTTTACTTGATGAGGGATGGCTTTAAGAAAAATATATTAGCCATCTTTTTTCTATTGATTTATGGAAGTTATGTAGTCTGGCCTTTAATTTTGATACATGAATTTTCTTTGAATCATATGCTAAATATTCAAGTGGATGAATACATCGTAAGGGCATTTTTATTAGACAGCTTATTCTTAATTTTTTTTGCATTTGGCTACTTTTTATTTTTAAGAAAAAATAAAGATATGCAAGCTGATACAAAAGAAATTTCACCCCACATCGTAATTTTTCTATATTGGACTTTTTTCTCTTTAATATTTTTAAATAATTTCTTGTCTGACATAGACTTATTGGGAAAATGGTTGGGAAATAGTAATCAAATGACTTATGGCGTCAAAGGTATCAGTTATTGGTTGCAAAATCTTCTTGATTCTCTGATTGTGATCACTTTGCTGGCTTATGCAATTAACATCAATCGAATGCATTTTTGCGTGATGTTGATGGGGTGTATCTTTTTCATTGTGCCTTTTGGATTTAGGTATCGCTTAATCTTTTTACTGTTGGGATTTCTTCTTATATTTATTCCTAAATTCGAGTTTAATATTAAGAGATTTATAAGCATGACTATTGGAGTTGGATTAATTTTTTGCACATTTCTATTTGTAACTTTAAATCGAGACATCATCGTAGGTTATTCCCCGGGAGAAAAATTCAGATATAAACCAATTAATGACTCTCATTTAATTAGCCAAATTAGAGGGGCATATGTTGATGTGGCAATTTATCAAGGTATTGATAATTCTATTATTGTGCATGATCGAGGTAAATCTTTTTTTTACTACACGCTAATTAGAGCGATGCCTGCAAGCTATTTTGATAATGGTGTAAAACCCTATCCCCCAATCCTGATGCAAGATGTTGACAGAGTGTTGAATTTAAGTTCCCCAGTTGATTGTCAAGGCTGTCGCTGGGGAGAGGCTCAAACCATCATGGGCTCTATTTACTATTCATTTGGAAGTTGGGGAATTGGCATTATTGCAACCATACTTGGTTTTTTAATCAGATTTCACTCAAGTCAAGTAGGAAATTCTGTAGCAAGAATGTGGGGAATCTGCACACTTTTAGCTACATTTACGTTTATAACAAGAGGATATTTTCCTCAGGTTATAGATAATTGGGTGTATCTAGTTTTACCTCTAATGCTTGTAAAAATATGGATATATATACGGCCCTCATTTTATGAAAATCATTAATAATGAATCTGATAAAAATATTTTAATTAATGCAACCAATCTTACAGAAGGTGGGGGGGTTCAGGTTGCAACAAGTTTTTTAAAGGATTTAGTTGTACTGGGTTCATTGCGGAATGCTAAATTAAGCGTCTATGTTTCTTCTGCTGTCAATCGCAATCTCGATGAAAATTTTTTTAATAAAAAATTTTTCGCTGATTTTAAAGTGGTAGATTCAAAAGAAATTAACTTCTTAAACTCATATAAATTGAATAATTATGATGTTGTTTTTACTATCTTTGGCCCAATGTTTCTGCCTTTTTACAAAAATAAGCATATTTCTGGCCTCGCTCAACCATGGATTGTTTACCCAGTAGCAGATGCAATAAAAAAGTTTACATTTCTTATGGGATTGTTTATTAGATTTAAATATTTTTTGGCTGCTTATATTTTTAAACGGGCTGACACATTGATTGTAGAGTCAAATCATATAAAGTGCTTGTTAATTGAAAAAGGTTATGTCAATCATATCGAAGTAGTTGAGAATTCAGTGTCTGGGATTTTTTTTGAAAAGAGTGAATGGAAAGAAATTTATTCTGAGGTTTTTAATTCAAAAAAAATAAATTTGGGAATATTGTCTGCTGGTTATCCTCACAAAAATTTAGACTTTGTTATCAATTTAGCTGAAGATATAGAATCGATTTATCCTCAAACTTTTAATTTTATTTTTACCTTGCCAGATGCCAAGTTTCATGACCTAACCAGGCATAAGAAGTTGAGCTCATTAGCTAATCTTGGTGTTATTTCATTGCAAGAGTGCCCTAGCTTTTATAATCAAATTGATGGTGTTATTTTGCCATCTTTATTGGAGTGTTTTTCGATAACACCTTATGAATCAATGTTGATGAAAAAAGTTGTTTTTGTGTCTGATCGTGTTTTTTTTAAAAAATCATGCTTTGATCATGCAATTTACTTTAACCCGCTATTATTGAATCATGCTGTGAGTGTGATAAAAGATTGGTACTTTGATAAAAGTGAGACAACACGAAACGAGCATATATGTGCGGCGTATAAGTTTGTTAATAGTAGATGCCGCTCTACTTCTAGGGCTAAGTTATATACAAAAATAATGACTGAACAAGCATGAAAATACTGATCACTGGCGCAAATGGATTTTTGGGATCTAGTTTGATTAAAAGGTTGTCGACGATAAAAAATATAGATATCTTAACGTTTAATAGGTCGGAACAACTTAGCTCCTTGTACAAAAATATATTTGAAGCGGATTTCATTTTTCATTTGGCAGGTGTAAGTCGGCCAAAAGACCAAAGTGAATTTTTTATTTCAAATACTCAATTAACAGGACTAATAGCTGATTTTCTCTCTGAAAATAAAATCGTGACTCCTTTATATTATCCATCTTCTATACATACTGGTTCTCTCGGGAATTATGGATTAAGCAAGTTGATGTGTGAAATGACTCTTCGAGAACTTAAAAATAAAAATAATAATAATATTTTTATTCAAGTATTACCAAGAATTTTTGGTCCAGGAGCTAAGCCGAACTTTAATTCAGTTATTGCGACTTTTTGCCATAATATAGCTAATAATTTACCGATTTGTGTTTATGATGAGTCTGAAGCTATTGAAATAGCTTACATAGGTGATTGGGTTGAGTCGGTTATGAATATTTGTTTCCATAATGAATTAAAAGCAAATCTGCTAAGCTATAAAATATCTCTCGGTGATCTCGAAACATTATTACGAGAATTTAAAGTTTCAAGTAAAAGTTGCTCAATAAATATTGATAAATCGCTTTATGAAAAATTAAATCGTACCTTTCAGTTTTACGAAAACAAAGAAATTTAATTAATTTTTTAAATGATTGAGAGTGATATCAATTCGTATGCATACAATTATCTAATTCAATTGAAAAACAAAGAAACAACGCAGGGTGGTATAACTGTTATAAACCATAGGTTCTTAATCTTAACGTTCCAATTCTCCCAGATGTTAAATCTTCAACTGCTTTTGGTTCGAAAAAATTACTGCCTAACTGAAGAAATCTAGGGAATTCGAGCTACAAAGATTTATAAAAGACTGCTTTGGCCTATTACTAATTTTGCTTTGATCATTGGGGCCAATATTGAGTAGTTTATTAATCAAAATAAAAAATCCACGATTATCAACCCTAATTCTTACCTCTTTAAACTTCTGAACTTTTGAAAAGGTCTTTCTAAAAAGAGGTATGATAAAGATGCAACGACCATAGTGATTGGAATTAAAACAAAAAATGTGTATGGAAGTGACTTGCTCAAATTAATGGGTGAAAACTTCATTATGAAGTCATGCCAAGCATAAACACCATATGAGATGGTCCCAAGAAAAATAAACACTCTATACAACTTAGGGTAAGAAGTTGTGCATACATTTTTAACTGATGAATGCAGAATAATCAGGGAATAGATCAATACATCTACCAATATTATACCCACGGGAGACCAAAATATTAATGGCAGATATTTATACACCCATGCCGAAAGAATAACTAAAGCAAGAGTTGAGCAAAGTGACATCAAAAAATTTTTTCTACTGGGCGCTATTTTATAGACAGCAATACACCCAAAAATTCCAGTCAAAAAATGACTAAGATTAGCAAAAATATTTCTGCCATCGAATGACCAACCCCATTTTCTAATAGCATAAAAGTAAAAAAATAAGAAAAAGGTATAAAGTATGAAAATTATCGATAGTCGATAGATTTTCTTAGTTGAAAAAATAAATAGAGGTAGTAATATAACTGGCGCAATTAAATAAAATTGAAGTTCAATTCCTAAAGTCCAAAATGGGCCATTTAATATATATACTTGATTAAATTGAAAGCCCAAAAATTCAGCGGGTACATTTGCTAATTGAATCGGTGATTTCCCATTTAGTGCAAAGTCGGTGGCCCACACAAGAAGCCCTAAGAAGATAAATAGTGGATAAATTTTTAATAAACGATTAATATAAAAATTTCTTAAGCCTCCTATATTGAAATTATATTTATTTGAGATAAAACCATAGCAAATAACATATCCTGAAATTCCAAAAAAAATCCACACTGCTACTCTGCCAGGAATATTGACAAAAAATGGAATCATGTCATATGAGCCGATAGAGTGCCAAATAACAACTGATATTGCAAGGATTCCTCTGGTAATGGTTAATATATCCATATTTTTAGATAAAACCTTGTGGTGTTAATTTCTTTAATGCCCTGAATTTTAATTTTTTTATACAAATAAGAGAATATTTTAAATATATTATGGCCGATTTAATAATGAAAAATGGTGATTTTGAGTATCTTAAGCCATAAGGATTGACAGCCAAATTTCTTCCATTCGATTTGAAGTTCTCTAACCGAAGGGTTTCATTTTGAAAGTGCCTTTCCCTCAAAAAGGCTAGAGCATAATTATTTAACTCATCATATTGTTTTTCTGTAGAAACCTGCGTAATGCCTCTAAAGAAATTAACATAGTTTGTGCAAAAAGATAATCTCTCAAACGCCCTCTCTAAATCATTTTCATTTTTTATGCTGCCGAGAATTCTCATTGGCGAAATTTCTAAATTATTTTGTGATATAAATTCAACCATAGTTGGGTTGAATCCATAGGTATCTTTATTTTCATAACTCGTCAATCCAAGCTTCATTGAATTTATTAGCCCAGAGTTAAGAATGCCATTCATAAATCTTTTTACAAAATCAATAGCATTTTTGGTGCCACATGGAAACACCTCAACCATGACCCTCTCAATGCCAAGTTCATTATGGGCGTAAGAAATAAATTCTTCGTAGCCACTTTGGGGGACGTAACAAATAGAGCTTATTTGCGGCACAATCTCAACTTCAACGTTACGAAATAATTCTTTTACATCAATCAACTGCCTAACAAGAGGGCGCCTTCTTAGACTAGAAACTTCAGGGTAATTTAGGTAGCACTTAACGATTATTCTAGTCTTTAATTTCTCGCATTGAACAATATCTCTTATAGTCTGTAGGTGGCCATTGTAGTCTAGACAGGAATGAAGGAAGTTTCCGTCGCTAATGATTCTCGTTAAAAGATGCTGTGATTTTTGATTACCTTTTAACTCTTTGGGCCCCCCAAATGCAAATAGGTTGTTAACTTCTCTCTCAAAAATTTGTGAACTTTTGTAGTTATTCATATTTAACTGCAACTCGATTAATTATGGGTAAGTGAGATTTTTTAGGTATCCAGGCGATTTTTTAACAAAAAAATATCAGGTAATATATAAAATTCAATGTTGTAGTAATAATGTTTGTACAGCTAGGGTTAATTACAAATTTTTCATAGAATGCAATAAAACTATTTTAAACTCGCCACAGAGTTAATGGACCTAAAAATGCAACGAATCACTCCTGAAGAAAAAGAGCAATTTGAGTCGCTTGGATATGTTGTTATACCTATGAATGTTAGCAGAGATCTTATTGAAAAGGCGCTCTCAGGCGCCAGGAACATGAGGTCTAGAGCAATTGACGAATACTATCCCCTGACAAGAACTTATTACGATCACATATCTTGCTGGAATTTGGCGGCAATTGAAGCGCCGTTTAATAAAGTAATATTGGATTCCCGGGTAAAAAATTTTTTGGAGCAATTAAATTTAGGGGACACTGTTCGATCGTTGATGGGGTGGGAGGCTGTTTATTGCTCATTAGCGCGACTTTTTACTATGGGGGAATACAAATATAGGGGAAATTGGCATAGAGACAGCAAAATTTCTGAGCTTGAAACCCCCATGAAGTGTACAAATGTTGTTCAGGTAGAGCTTTATCTTGAGGAACAGCATGGATTTAGGTACCTGAAAAAGGACTATGATGTTGGGGGCGATAGATCAATAATAAAAAATTCAAGCGATAGCGACTTAATAGAGTCATACCACTTTCCTCTTTCGCCCCCAAAAGAAAGCTTTGATGTTCTGGGTGGTGATGCGGGCACAATTCTTTTCTTCAACCCACATAGAATGCACCAAGGCAGCACAAATGGAAGTCGAATTGATTTTCACATGCGATTTGAAAATTTATTAGACTCTCAAATTCTACATAGTCAACTTATCCAGAATAACTTTCTAGATTTTAAATGTGTCCCTGAGCTTAGTGAGGATGTTAGCCCGTTTGAAATTGCCTCCAATCGCGTTCTTCCTACAACTTTGAAGAGAAATATAAAAAATAGATTAACAAACTCAATCAACTATAGGACTGGTCTCCATAATTTAAAGCGCGTAAAAGCTTTAAAGTCATCTCAAATGATGCTTCCTAAAGATTGGGTTCCTGATTTATTCTCGAATACAATATTTCAAAGTTAATAAGGCTGGGGAATTCTTAAAGGAAATCAGAGATTTTCTGAGAGTAGGTCTTAATATAGGACCTGTGATTCTTTGTGGTAGCTCTGGAACTTTACTCTGGACCTTGTCGCGTGCTAGTTATCCCAGGCAATTTATCAATATGTATAGCTAAAATAACTTGTTTAATGTTTCTTTAAAATGGTTTCAATGAATGATATATGGCTGATATGAAATTAAATTTCATGCTTAGGAAATTTTTTCTATTTATTCCTAGAAAAAGAAAGGTTCAATTTTTAATTGTACTTTTGCTGACAATTTTTGCATCTATGCTGGAGGTGGCAACTATTGGTGCAGTAACCCCCTTTTTTTTAATTTTGCTAGATCCAGAGAAGGTTTTTAATTATCAAATTGTCAAATATGCTAATCATTTTTTGGGATTGGAAACCTCGAAAGAAATTTTATTTTTGATGGTCCTAATATTTATTTTCGTTACATTGTTATCTGGAGTCGTTCGTTTATTGCTAAATTGGAAAACTATTAATTTGGCTTATGGTATTGGAGCGGACCTCAGTGCGGATATTTATAAGCTTACTTTATATCAACCTTATAAGGTCCACATATCAAGAAATAGCAGTGAAGTTATATCTGGAATATTGGTCAAGGTGCATGGTGTAATCGCCAGCATTTTGATGCCAATCATAAACATGATAAGTGGATTAATAATTTTAATGTTTATTCTTGCTACTCTTTTATTTATAAGTGCTCAAGTTACTATCGTTGCCGCCATAGCGTTTGGGTCAATATATTTCTTAATTCATAAAAGGACTAAATCTTTAAAAATAGCCAATGGAGCAATAATTTCAAGTGAATCCAGCAATATTCTTAAAAGTTTGCAAGAAGGCATTGGCGGTATCCGAGATATTCTAATTGATAGAAGCCAAGAAACATTTGTAGAGTCTTATAAAAAGTCAGATTCCTTATTGCGTAAAGCTCAATCAGTTAACTTATTTCTTGGGCAAAGTCCTCGATATGTCATTGAATCACTGGGTATTGCTTTAATAATTTTGGCGGCATTTTTTCTATCAATTACAACTGAGGCTGTATCAACTGAAGCTACATCAGCTATTCCAATTTTAGGAGCTTTAGCTTTGGGTGCTCAAAGAGTTTTACCAATATTGCAGCAGCTATATTTCTCAAGCTCGTCCATTCAAGGAGGGCGTGGAAATTTAAACGATATTTTGGGGCTTCTTGAGCAATCATTGCCATCCTATATTAATGAGCCAATTTGCATGCCAATTGCGTTTGAAAAATTTATTAAATTTGATTCAGTCACATTCAAATATGACTCAAGTAAAAAAGTGGCAATTCATAATTTGAATCTCACAATTTCAAAGGGGGATAGGATTGGCATTGTTGGTCGTTCTGGATCTGGCAAGTCAACCTTTGGCGATCTATTGATGGGTCTTCTTGAGCCCAATAGCGGGCAAATATTAATTGATGGTGTGGAGATTAATAATAAAAATTATCATCTATGGCAAATGAACATTGCACATGTTCCTCAGAGTATTTTTTTATCCGATGGAACTTTTGAGGAAAATATTGCATTTGGTGTGCCCTTAGCAGAAATAGATAGAAACCGTATAAATTACGCATCAGTTAAAGCTAGGTTAGCTGAATATATTGATAGTTTACCTGATAAATATCAAACTAGCGTCGGTGAAAGGGGGTTGCGTTTATCAGGAGGGCAGCGGCAGCGTATAGGTATAGCGAGAGCACTTTATAAGCAAGCAAATTTAATCATCCTTGATGAAGCTACAAGTGCATTAGATAGCCATACAGAAAGTGAAGTTTTGGATGCAATTGAGGATTTTGATCAAAGTCTGACGCTAATTGTTATAGCTCATAGTATTCGTGCTTTGAAGGGTTGTAACAGGATTATTGAATTTGAAGATGGGAATATAGTCTTGGATAAATCCTATCATGATTATTTTAAAAAATTTATTGGAAAATAAATTGAGATTTATAATTACAGGTGGTTCTGGATTGCTGGCGGTTAACTGGGCTATGGTAGCTAGTAAATATTGTGAAATATTATTAGTACTTCACGAGCGTATGATTAATATGTCAGGAGTTAAACATACCGTCTCTGACCTGTCTGATATAGATGATTTAATTCGAATCATAAAATATTTTCGACCTGATTATGTTGTTCATGCTGCTGGGCTTACAAGTGTTGAAAAGTGTGAAAACTATCCTAATCTTGCTTATGAGTTAAATGTTCTTTTAGCTAGTAATGTTGCAAAAGCATGCTTTCTGGAAGGAGTCAAACTAATTCATGTTTCTACGGATCATCTATTTGACGGGCACTCTGAATTAGCTGATGAAGATACACAAACTAATCCGCAAAATACTTATGCTAGGACTAAATTATTGGCAGAAGAAGAGGTCCTTAAATATTCCACTAAACCATTGATTATTAGAACAAACTTTTTTGCTTGGGGGACATCCTACAGGAAATCCTTCAGTGATCAAATTATTTATAGCTTGAGAGCGGGAAAAAAAATTACTCTTTTTGACGATGTATTTTATACTCCCATACTTGTTGAAAGACTGGTACAGCTTGTGGAAAGATTGGTTGAAAAGAATTGTCATGGTATTTTTAATGTTGTAGGGGACGAGCGATTAACTAAGTTTGAGTTTGGAAAAAAAATTGCTAGAAAATTTTTTTTAGATGAGTCGCTAATTAGCTGTGGTTATATTAGGGAGCGACGGGACCTAGTGTTTCGTCCAAAAGATTTGAGTTTGAGTAATTTTAAATTGACGCAAAATTTATGTGAGTTAATTGGTAATTGCGATGATTTTCTTGGCCGTTTGCATGATCAGGAGTCTGAAGGTATTGCGGAAAGTTTGTTAAGACTATAACTGCCTAAAGAGCTCTACTATTTAATTCTTTTTAGTTGCTATCTAACGTTTTAAATAATAAATATTTTTTTAAGTTTATGGTTAAACGTTGCGTAGCAAACCTTAAAATCACTTTTCAAGGTTACTTCGTGTGGGTAGAATGGAGTGCTACGATCACAAGGTATTGGTAATGAATAAACGCATATCCTCATATACATTAAGCAAGCTATCTTTCAAGTTCATAGCAAATGCTTGCGGAATCTTTACAGGGAAAATGGGCACGAAAATACTGTGTGACCCATGGTTAGTTGACGGAGTATTCGACGGAAGCTGGTGTCACTTTCCGAAACTATCGACGACAATCAATGATGTTAAAAATGTTGATGCAATATATATTTCACATTTACATCCTGACCATTTTGACGAAAGATACTTTGACTTTGAAAAGTCAATGCCTTTAATCGTTTTAGACCACGGCCCAAATTTTTTGATAAAAAAACTAATGTCGCTTGGTTACATGAATTTAATAAAAATAAAAAATGAAGAAACCATAGGCTTCAAAGAATTAAAGTTGACTATGTTTGCGCCTTTTGCCAAGCACAACTTTCACGAGGCTACTGTTGGAAATCTTATTGATTCGGCTTTACTTATCTCTTGTGACGGTGTTTCAGCTTTCAATGCTAATGACAATACTCCAACTATTGAAAGCGCAAGAAAGTTATGCGAAAAATATGGACCAATAACACTAGCCATGCTCAACTATAATGCGGCAGGTCCTTATCCAAGCTGCTTTGATAATTTAACTGAAGAAGAGAAAATTGCTGAAAATGATAGGGTTCTTGAGAGAAATTTCAATCACGTAAAAAATGTTATTGCCGCAATGAAACCGCAATATATGCTGCCTTTTGCGGGGGCATATGTTCTTGGAGGCGACTTACACTTCAAAAACAAATATTTGGGAACAACAACTTGGGATGAATGTGCGAAATGGCTCTCAGCAAAAAATATTGATCCAACTAAAATTGTTTTATTACGTGAGCACGATACGCTGAACATTGAAGAGGGGGTTTCTGATAGGAAGTATGAGCCCATAAACTTAAAAGAGATGAAGCGCTATATTGAGGAAGATTTATCTAAGATAAAGTATCCCCATCAACTTGAATCTGTACCAAATCAAGAACAACTTATTGCTGACATTGAAAAAGCTGCGAAGGGTATGAAAGAAAGAATGGAGAGATTTGGATTATCTTCATCATTTAGTGTTGTATTAGATGTATTCTCAAAAAGATATAAGATATATCCAACATTCAAATATTTGCAAACAGAAGAAGAAGAAGACAAACTTGAATGTAAACTTGACGAACGTTTACTTAGAAATATATTAGATAGAAAATCACACTGGAATAATGCCGAAATAGGAGCGCACATCAGTTTTAATCGATCCCCAAACAAATATGAGCCTGATTTACATACGGGGCTTCAGTTTTTTCATATCTAAAAATAAGCTCAATAGCCCCTGTAAGCTGGGCTAGTGTAAGTCAATGTGGAGCTTATTGTATTGTTGTGCCAACAATATTCGTCCTCAAATAGTGTTTGCAAACCTCATCTCTATACATGAACTTTAGCCGCAAAAGGAATTTCTTCGAATCTATGGAGAAACTTTGGAGAGATAGTCAATCCATTAATTAAATTCAAGAAGATTTTTAGGGAAAAGTTTCCAATTTTGCCTTTAATGCATACAATCATCTAGATTAGAATGGTATTTTCAGTCTAGGTATGGAGCAAAGTTTACTTTTACTAATATCACCTTCTAAAAAGAAATTTGATTGATATCAACGTACTTTATTAATGCTAACCTTTTTAATAAGTTTTTTGCAATAGCAATTGTGTAATTAAATAAAACTAGTTACATGTTTTTACAATTTATACTTTCGCTGAATTAAGTTAAAAAATTAATTCAAGGTGAATTTAAATGAGCTGAGGATTTATGATTCCGTATGGGCGACACCATTTAGACGAGGATGATATCAACGCTGTTGTTTCAATTTTGAGGAATTGTAGCTTAACTCAGGGCCCGATGATTGAAGCTTTTGAGCGTGCGGTTTCTGACTATGTGGGTAGCAAGTACGCTGTGGCAGTCTCTAGTGGGACGGCTGCTCTTCATCTTGCATATTTAGCCGCTGGCGTTGGCTCTGGTGATTTAGTTGTAACTAGTCCAATAACCTTTGTGGCAACAGCTAATGCTGCGAGGTTTTGTGGCGCGAATGTGCTTTTCTCTGACATTAATTTGGATACCTTCAATATGTGCTCTGAGGCACTTAGTGTGACTCTATCAGAAAATTCTAATGTTAAAGTGGTAGCTCCAGTTCATTTTGCTGGTCTGCCTTGTGATATGTTGCCAATTAAAAAGCTTGCAGATGAATTAGGCGCTGTTGTTGTAGAGGATGCGTCACATGCTCTTGGCGCAGTCTATCCAAGTGGGAAGCGTGTTGGCAGTTGTGAAAACTCTCTCATGACGATTTTCTCTTTTCATCCTGTCAAATCTATAGCCGCTGGAGAGGGCGGCATGATAACTACAAATGATTATGAAGTTTATCGAAATTTATTACGTTTAAGAAGCCATGGCATCAACAAGCTTGATGATCCACTGTTAATCAAGGATCAAGCATATACAGTCAACATTCAAAATCCTTGGTACTATGAAATGCAGAGCCTTGGATTTAATTTCCGATTAACAGATATTCAGGCATCTTTGGCTACATCCCAATTAGCTAAGTTAGATAAATTTATGGCCAAGAGAGAATTATTGGCAAGGCGCTACGATCATTTTTTTCAGCAAATGCCAGAATACATATCTTTGCAACACGCAAATCGACAATTAAGCGCCAATCATATTTATGTAGTTCGATTTAATTTCGGTAAGATAAAACTCAGTAGAGCAGAAGTGATGCTGAAATTACTGGATATTGGAGTCGGCTCCCAGGTGCATTACATGCCAATACCAATGCATCCATACTATAAAAAAATTGGATTTTCGATGGATAAGTTGATTAACTCGCAACATTATTATGATGAATGTTTGTCATTACCTATTTACTATGACTTAACAGAAAAACAGCAAAATTTTGTAATGGATTCTGTAGCTGATTTGATAAATAAATATGGAAGCTTCTAATAAACTTGTAGCAGTTTTAGTTTGTAGGAATAATGGCACTAGGTTGTATGGTAAGCCATTGCAGTTGATTGATATTCAGGATAATTTGAGGATTATTGATTTAATAATTTCAAACTTAAAAAAAATTCATCTAATCAGTGAAATTGTATTGGGAATTGCTGATGGAGTTGAAAATTTAATCTACAAAGATATTGCAAAATCAAATAATCTTCGGTATGTGGTGGGGAGTGAGAGCCTTGTCTCTGATAGATATGCACTGGCAGCGAAGTACTCACAAGCGGATCATGTTTTTCGTGTAACAACTGAGTGTCCATTTGTTTGGAGTGAGGGAATAGATAATGCTTATTATGAGCACCTTAGGCATAGTTACGATGCAACTTTTGTTTGGAATATTATTGATGGTGCTGAATTTGAAATTTACTCAAAAGATACGATTGAAATAATTAACAAAGAAGCTTCGGCGGTAGAGAAGGAGCACCTATCCATGTATGTAAGAAATAATCCAGCCAAATTTAATGTCAACAGGTTACTCCCTCCTAATGATTTGATAAGAGAGGATATTAGGCTAACTGTTGATAATCCAGAGGATTTAATACTATGCAGAAAGCTGTATAGGATATTAAAAGAAAGAAATCAAAGCTTATCAATTGTAAATATTGTGGCAATATTGGATCAAAATCCTGAAATGCTTGAAATTGTTAAACCTTTTTTGGCTAGCGGTCATAAAACAATGAGATTTTGGGGTGAGACGGATAAAATTATGAATGCTAGTTCCTAATTTGATGGTGAAATTATTAATAGAAGGGAAGCTATGAAGATTGATTTAGATGTATATCAAAAGACGGGAGTTATCAAAGTTGAGAATGTATTTAATGCAGATGAGCTAAAAAAAATAGATGATGAAGTTGCTAGAGTTAAAGAAGAGGCAATTAAATTTCCAAAAGGCTCTTATGTAAACTTTGCTGATTCACAACAAAAAGTTATTAACTCTATCCATCGGATAGAGGAGATGGGCGATACCTTATTTAAAAGGTATGCCACACATAAATCTATTTTAGAAATTTCGGAAAAAATTTTGGGAAAAGATCCGATACTATTTTCCATCCAACTTTTTTTGAAGCCTGCTGAAAAAGGTTTAGCTACCCCGGCACATCAAGATAATGCGTATTGGAACTTAACTGGCATGGGCGGTATTACGATTTGGGTTGCACTTGATTGTGTAGATGCTTCAAATGGCGCAGTTCAGTTTTTGTCGGGCTCACATTTGGTTGGTAACATAACACACATAAAGAGTGAAAATACTCCTGGGAGCTCTAAGGTAATAGATGAATCATATTTTAGTGGAAAAAATTGGGTTTCTTATGAACTTTCACCAGGTGACTGCACGGTTCATGGCGGTCTTAATATCCATCGCAGTGGAAAAAATGAGTCTGGCAGATCTAGAAGAGCTTTATTATTTAACTTCAAGGCCAAGGATGCGGTGCGAGATGAAGAGGCATTCAAAAAATATAATAATGACCTGGAGGCAATTCATGGAAGAATTTGAGGAGATGGTGATTTGAATTCGGTTTCCGAAATAATTCAAAAATATGAAACAATGGGCATGTCTGGTCAGTTGCCCGTTGTGTGGAGATCTGCGTTAGGATCAAAGATAATTTCAAATGAAAGTAGAGAGTATATTGATTTTACTTCCGGCATCTTTGTAGCAAATATTGGTCATGGTAGCAGCTTTCTTCTTGATGGATTGAGAGAATTAATTGCTGAAGAAAGTCCTCTTATTTATACATATAACTATCATCATAAATACAGAGCAAGTTATTTAGAAGCATTGATTAAATTCTCAAAGCCTTATTTTGAGAAAGCTCATATTATGTCGAGCGGAACAGAAAGTACTGAAGCTGCCTTAAAGTTGATGTTAATGAACGCATCAAAGAGTAACAAGAAGAAAAGAAAAGTTCTAACAATTGCAGGTAATTATCACGGGCGAACATTTGGTTCGGCAATGATGTCGGGAGAACCATTTTACTCGACTATATTTCCTGAGCTTGATGAAATTTTTGTAAAAATCCCATTTCCAGATCCAAGGGTGGTAAATGAGCGTAATGGAGAGGAGTATTTTTATGATTCAATCTCACGACATGGATTGGAAAATCTAGCAAAATTTAAAGAAGAGTTAGCGGGTGCCATGATAGAAACATTTCAGGGATGGGCCTGCTATTTTTATCCTGTTAGCTATATTAGGGCCCTTGTGAAATTTGTGAGAGAGGCTAATGGATTGGTTTGTTTTGATGAGATGCAGTCGGGCTTCGGGAGAACCGGTAAAAAGTTTGGATTTGAGCACTATGGTTTAGTTCCAGATTTGATATGCATTGGGAAGGGAATGGGTTCAGGAGTTGCCATCTCTGGGATTTTAGGTAGCGCTAAAATATTGGATTTGCCAACCCCGGGAACTTTAAGCAGTACAAATTCTGCTAATCCCATTGCATGTATGGCAGGTATCAAAACTATTGAAGCAATAGAAAATGATAATCTGATTGAGAGATCTTTTGAGCTTGGAGAATATTTTCATCAAGAGTTGCAAAATATAAAATTAAAAAGCTCTGTGATAGAAAATATCTACGGAAAAGGAATGATTGCAGCAATACATTTCAAATTTTCTGAAGATTTAGATAAAAATATTAGGTATGTGAATAATTTGGCCGCAGATTTGATGAACCAAGGATTGCTGGTAGTGAAAACTGGCAGATCATCTATTAAGCTAGGGCCCCCATTGTCAATTACTAAGGCTGATTTAGATAAAGGTTTGAAGATTATTTCTGGTCTTCTTGGTCAATAAATAAATGGAAGTTGTAAGAGTAGCTTTTCGAGTTGACTCCTCATATGAAATCGGTACAGGACATGTAAAGCGCTGCCTTTCACTTGCCTCGGAGCTTGCTAGATATCAGGTTCAATGTATTTTTTTTATAAAAGACTTGCAAGGAAGTTTGACAGAGGAAATTGCTTCAAGTGGTCATCAAGTAGTCATTCTCGATTATGGAAACAAATTCACCTTAAAGCAAGATTTTGACCAGACTCTAGATGCGGATCTGATAATAGAACACCTGAAGATTATGAGGCCAAATCTCTTGATAGTCGATCACTATCGTATTGATATTATTTGGGAAAGAAAAATTAAGCCTTATGTTGAAGATGTAGTGGTAATTGATGATTATCTAAATCGCCCGCATGATTGCTCTTATTTCTTTAATCAAAATTATTTTTTAGGCGAGACTCTAGAAACATCATGTATAAATTTCAAAAAAGGATTATTTGTAGGAACTAGATTTTCATTACTTGGCATTGAGTATCTAGAAAAAAGGATGGAGATGCTTAAATTAAAAAAATCATCGACCACTTCAAACTCTCTTAAATGTCTTGTCTATTTTGGTGGGAGTGATTCGGAAAATTTAATTTTAAGAATGCTAAATATAGTAAAAAAAGGTTTATTTCCACAAATTCAGTTCAATATGATACTGGGAGTTAATAATAGAAATAGCGCTGATGTAAAAATAAAATCAATATCTCAAAAAAACATAGCAATACATGAACATTCTAAATCGTTAGTAAGCTTACTTAGTGAATCTGATATAGCTATTGGATCCCCAGGATCAACAACTTGGGAGAGAATGTGTCTTGGTATACCATCAATTTTGATATCAATAGCCGATAATCAGGATAGCAACCTGAATTATCTATCAATATCAGGCTGCATAGTATCAGCTGGAAAAATTCACGACCTGACAGATGAAAAAGTTGAACGAAGTATCAAGCTATTGATGAATGAAAAATTTCTAAATGAAATGAAGAAAAAATGTTTAACGCTTGTTGACGGTTATGGAGCTAAAAGAGTTGCACAGATCATATTACCTAATTTGAAAAAAAAATACTCTTTAAGGTCAGCTCAAAATTATGATATTTACATGTTGTATAACTGGGCGAATGAAGAGTCTGTTAGAGAGAATTCATTGATATCCGACCAGATTTCTTGGGAGCGTCATGCCGCATGGTTCGCTAAAAAGATTTACGAAAAAAATTCAAAATTATATATACTTGAAGTCAATTTATTGCCAACTGGCATAGTGAGGTTTGAGTACTCGCAAGAGCTTTCCGCGGCCGTCATTAGTTTTTCAATTGATCAGGCATTTAGAAGCCGGGGATATGGAAAAAAAATTTTATCCATGGGAATGAAGAAATATGATGGCAAAAGATATATTGCTTATGTAAAGACTTGCAATGAAATCTCAATAAAAATATTTGAATCACTGAATTTCATTCAAACTGAGTACGATCAGGTTCAGAATATTTATACATATGTATATGAATCTTTTAAATAGGGGCTGGTATCAATATGATTAAGATTGCTAATAAAAAAATCGGCTCTGAACATGAGCCCTTTATAGTTGCAGAAATGTCAGCAAATCATAGCAATTCTTTGCAACATGCTTTGAAGCTGGTCGATTGCGCCGCAGCTCAAGGTGTAGATGCAATCAAGATTCAAACTTATAAGCCTGAAACTATGACTTTGAAATCATCGGAAAAAGGTTTTATTATTGAGGACCAAAAAAGCCTTTGGAATGGTAGAAGCCTCTATGATTTGTACCAAGAGGCGCAAACACCCTGGGAGTGGCATGAAGCTATTTTTGAAAGGGCAAAAAAAAATAAAATACTTTGTTTTAGTACTCCATTTGACAAGACTGCAGTTGATTTTTTAGAAGCCTTAGATGCGCCATGTTACAAAATCTCCTCTTTTGAAAATAATGATCTAGAGCTTATTGGATATGCTGCAGCCACTGGAAAGCCACTATTGATTTCAACTGGTATGGCTACTCTAAGCGAGCTGGATGATTTAGTCTCAACCGCGCGCAACAATGGATGCAAGGAATTAATACTTTTAAAATGTAACAGTAATTATCCCTCCGATTCTAAAAATGCAAATCTTTTGACAATCCCGAATTTAAAAGACTTGTTCAAATGTGAGGTTGGTCTTTCTGACCATTCTATGGGTATTGGGGTGGCAATAGCAAGTGTTGCATTGGGTGCTTCAGTGATAGAAAAGCACTTTACGCTAGATAGATCGGTTGGCGGAGTTGATAGCTCATTTTCCATGGAGCCGCTTGAGATGTTGGCACTTGTTGCTGAGAGCAAAAAAGCATGGTCAGCTCTAGGGAAAGTTCACTATGGTCCGACGGAAAGCGAAAATAGTTCAATGGCTTTTAAAAGATCTATATATGTTGTGGAGGACATTAAAAAAGGAGAAGCATTGAGTCGAAAAAATTTAAAAGTAATACGCCCTGGTTATGGCTTACCTCCAAAATTGTTGGCCGCAGTTTTGGGTATGCCGGCAAGAAGCAATGTTAAAGCGGGCACTCCATTAACCTGGGAGTTGATTAAAGAGTTGGGTATAAACTGATAGATACAAATGAATTATTGAAAGTAGAATTCAAGATAGCATTAGATGACAAATAAATTATTTTTAATAAATTTATTGAAAATTCTATTGACTATAGATGAAGACAATTTAGTCAATCACCAAGTCAATAAAAAAAATTTTTACAACATAAGAATAAATAGATTGTGTAAAAATTATTTTAGAAATTTAAATGTCGATGATGAAGAGAAGGTTAAACGGCTGTTTATTATAGGTTTTCTTATTAGATTTCTTTACAACTTTAGGGTTGGTCGATTTGAAAAATTTAAATCTAAATTGAATTTAAATTTATATGTGAGAATAGTCTATATTTTTTGGAATGCAGTTATTATCTTGAGATTTTTTAGGACATTAAAAAATTTAGGCCTCTTCTATGCGCACAACTTTACACCTAATCAAAAATTAATTTTTGCGGCAGATTTTCCATCTCATGCATTTTCATTTGGATCTAATTATGAATTATCTTCGACGTCTTCATTCGCAGAATTTTTAAAAAAACGTTATGGTGAAAGTTTATGCTTAGTTTCGTTGGATGAGTATATTAGAGCATCTAAAACCACTGAATGCCAAAAGAAACTATTAGACTCAGAGTTGAAAAATCTTGAACGTATTAAATTGCGTAAAAAATTCTCAATAATTCTTTTTATAAAGCGACTGCTAAATTTTATTGAAACTTACCCGATATCAAGCCTTAAATCTATATTTGATTTTCTGAGAGCAATTTATCATATTGAGTCGATGAGATATCAACAGATTATCTCTCAAGTAAATTGCGAAACATTTTATGTTCTGCCTTTCTCGGAATTTAATTATTTTGATGGCAACTCAAATGAGTTTATTAGGACTTTTCAATACAGTGAAAATTTTATTGTTCCTCCATTTAACTGTGGGGGCGTCGAAGAAAATACAGGGGTAGGGGTTGTAACGGCCCTATTAAATCCCGGGGTCCTATCAAGTATTTTTCCTATTGAGGGTTTTTCTTCGCTGTATTCAAGAGTTTCTGATGATCTAATCAGGGAATTACTCGGAACTACAATAGTTAAAGAGAGTGTGAAACTGGATATGCCTGTACACTTGGGCTATGAGACTAGTTTTGGGTTGAAAAGTGAGGGACCCTTTGTTGCAATATTTGATAATCCTCCCGAGTCTATCAAAACCCAATTTGCTAGGTCAATATCGGGCGACATAACTGCAAATGAGGATTTTGTTAGGGATTTTTTGGAGGAAACCTTCAAGTCTGCAAATGATTACGGTTATAAGGTGTTATTCAAGCCGAAATATTCTTTGGAAAATTCTGCTAGAGGTAGCTATAAAAACTTACTATTGGCTATATTAGAGAAGTATAGGGGGAATGTAATTTTGGCGGATCCTTATGCTAGACTTGGTGACATATTGCATGCCTCAAGTCTAGTTATTAGTTTGCCATTTACATCTACCAAAACTTTTGCAGACTTTATGAATATTCCAAGTTATTATTATGTGCCAAAGGCCTACTATGATTTGTTTGCATCAAATTCAGAATATTTAAATAAGCCAGTAATTGGTTTGCAGCAATTGGCTGAATCTATGGCGTACATTAAGAACCTAAATTTAAAGGGCTAATAAAAATGAAAAGAAATGTTGGTGACAACATCTCTGCAGAGAAAGCAAACTGGACTTTTGGCGGAGATGTTGCCTGCTCATTCGATGAGCATGTCAGTAAGTCTGTGCCGTTATATAAAGAGGGGCATGATTTAGTTTTGGGGCTTAGTGATTTCTTTATTAAAAATGACTCGGTAGTTTATGAGATTGGATGCTCTACTGGGATGCTAATTTCAAAGCTTGCTGAATCAAATAGAAAAAAGGAAAACGCCAAATTTGTGGGTGTTGATGTAGAGCAGGGAATGATTGATTTTGCGAAGAATCGTTACTCCCAAATAACCAATTTGGATTTCCTATGTGATGATGCTATCAGTTTGGAAATGCAAGAGTCTGATTTTATAGTTTGTTACTATACAATTCAATTTATTCGACCCTCATTACGCCAATTATTAATAAACAAACTTTACAATAAATTAAAATGGGGCGGAGCTCTAGTATTATTTGAAAAAGTTCGTGGTTCTGATGCACGATTTCAAGATATTCTATCCATTCTCTATAACGAATATAAGTTGCAACAGGGTTACAGCTCCGATGACATAATGGCAAAAAGCCTAAGTTTAAAGGGGGTGTTAGAGCCATTTTCAACGCAAGGCAATATAGATATGTTAAAGAGAGCGGGATTTGTAGATATAAATACGGTGCAAAAGTATTTATGTTTTGAGGGTTTTTTGGCGATCAAGTAATTGCAGAGTGTAATTTGAAAACAGTAAATAAACTAGCTCAACATTTCATTGAAAATAGCCCCGATTTTTATGGCGATTTGTCTATTGATGAAATTGATGAAAAGCACAATGGTATCGTGACGAATGCCTATCTTGAATTTGGTGGCGCTAACAATTCGTGGGAAAATTTTAGAAACTGGGCTGGACAGGGAGATGGTTTGGCTCCCATGAATTTTTTCACTGAAGTGTTGCATAGTAAGGATTTTATTAAAAATTTAATAAAATATATATACAAAAAAACGATTAAACGTCAGTCAGAAGTTTTCTTTTGGCAAACCTTGAGGGATGACTTTGCAATTTTAAAAAATATTGAGGCACAATCTCTGCTCCGTGATAATCCAATTTCAAATACACCAGGCGTTGGTAATTATTGCAGTATTGATGGTTATCAATTAAATCAGAGGTGGGCCAGGTACATATATCTGCTCAAGCGTATTAGTTCAGAGGGACTTCTAAAGGAGGGTGGAGTTTGGGTTGATGTTGGCCCATTCTATGGTGGGTTGCAGGGTCTGATAAGGCGGTACCACCCAAAATGCAAAATGATTTTGGTTGATTTTCATCACCAGCTTTGTAGAAGTTATATTTACTTAGCAACTTTGTATCCACATAGCCATCATGTGCTTCCAAATGATGTTGTTAAGTATAGTGATTTTGAAGATTTGCCAGAAAATTCATTTGTCTATGTCCCGGTTTCGTATTTTGAAAAAATTCAGCATAATAAAGAAATTAATTTATTCAGCAATTTTTTTAGTTTTGGTGAAATGCGAAGGGTTCATTTTGAGCAATATATGCATTGCCCATTAGCCGAGTATGCAAAAAGACACTATTTAGTAAATAGATTTGTGAGTTCTCCATTTTTTGAGAAAACATACGATTCTGATTTGACTATTTTGGACTATTTAAGTAATGGGAGAAGTATTAATTACTTTAATATATTTCCTATGCATCATTATCAGCTGATAGAGAGAAAAATTCTCAGTGGCAAGGGCTTTAGGAATACTAGCTCACCGTATTTTGAATTAATTACTTCAAATTCTAAATTACTTTAAATCCATTCTGAATCATTATTAATTTGTGATGTATGGGGCCATCAAATTTCTGACTGAATGGCGGAACATTAATTGGGTAGCTTTGATACCAGTTGCATTCTTCATCAAGAATAACTGTATCGTCTGATTTCCAGCCATAATCTTTAAAATTAATTACTGTGGAGTCAGGTAATATTTTTGAGATTCTATTACAACAGTAGAAAAATACTAAATCTTTTTTCTGTTCACGAATCCAGTTCATATAGCGAGAAATAGTAGTCAAATTCATTTCCTGCATTGATGAAATATTGAAAAATATATCAATATCATTGATGCTTTGTGTATCTAATATTTCTGCGGGAATAAATTCAAAATCAGCATCATCCTTAATTGTTTTAGAGGTTGCAATTTTTATATTTGACGAAGGCGAGGCTAATGCTGTGATGGCCGCATCAAAAAACAGAACTTTACCAAGATTTACTGAAATAATCTTTACATTTGGGAAATGTTGTTTTAATAAAATTCCTAGAAATCCGTAGCCATCGCCGATGATACAAATTTTTTTATTTTCAAAATTTATTCCAAGACTAATGAGTTTATTGACTGATAGTGCATGTTTTACACAATCAAATGAAATTATTCTATTAGACTTTTTGCATGAGCTGTAAAGGCTATCCTTCACGGATGGATCTAACTTTTTTATAAGATTATGGAGGATAATTTTGGTAGGAATATTTTTTAAAATGTTGTATAAATTGATTGCCAAATAATCACCAAATCCAGCCCCTGATAGTTCATATCTTGACTTACTTATTTTTTTTATTAGCGTCATGGACCCAAACTTTTTCCAATGAGATGAAGTTTGAGTGCTTGTAAATTCAATGTCACTCACATATTCATCATATAAAGATTCTAATAGCCCTTTGCGATCATAAATTTTTAATTTCATTTTAAATAAACAAGAAATAATTTACACAAGATGAACGTAAATAATAACTTACGCCTACTTTTATTTTCTTTAGATGCTGGTCCGCGTGAGACATTGATTCCTTTGCTTGTTTTTAATGAATACGTTAATTGTACTGACTTCGAGATACCGTGTCCAAATTTTGATTGGGTCAATGAGCTGGGTATTAGGCATTTAGATGGAGTTATTCTTTCTACATCAAGAACTACTAGAAATCAGAGATTGGAAAACGATCTTATAAGGGCAGCTAATCAACTTTCTTTATTTGTAGCGGTTATTGAGGATTATCCATATAATTTTGAATATGATGAGGAATTAATCATTAATATGCTCTTAGTTGAATCTGAGATTATTAAAAAAAAATATTTATCTTTTGATAAAAAGTATGCAAATGAAATAGAAGAGGGTGCATTGGTGCGTTATCAAGCCGTCATGAATGAGCGCAAATTATCCCTTAGAAATGATTGTGTTTTGTGGATTGGCCAGCCGGAAACTAATGCCTCAATTGAGGTGCTAGAACGTTTGCTGCCAATCATTGGTAGATTAAACTTAAGATTAAAGTTCAGGTCGCATCCTAGAGATATTGGCTATAAAGATGGAATGTACTCAAGAATTTTTAAAGAATATAGCAGCATAATTGAGGATGTAAGTAATTGGACGCCGGGGGAGTGTATAAAATCCTTGCCAATCTTGGTTGCAACAAGATATTCATCCCTAGCTATTTTGGCCGGATATTATGGCATTCCAAGTGTTCATTTGCTGTACGATGATAATCAATATGAGAACTATGGAGAAATGTACCCGAATATTTTGCCAATAATTTGTCAAGTTGGGGCTAGTTTCTTAATTACTTCAGTTAAAGATCAAGAGATAATTTTCCGTAAAGCAATTTTTGATAATCTGGCTAGAGACGAAGTAATACTTAAGTTTGATAAAAATTATCGCAAGAGTGATGAGTATGTTCACTACATTAGAAGTCTAATATACAATAGTGTTTTAAGGCATAACAATGAAAAAAATCGTAATACCAATAAGAGATACTAGAGAAGGCTCAAGATATACCGTTGATTTTTTATTAAAGGACGGTAGCGTTATCTTAAATGAAACAAGTTATGCTGACCTTTTGAGGGAAGTTCATTCCCAGCCAGAAATTACAAAATTAATTCATGATGAAGTTCGTTATGAGGTTACAGATCACTGTAACGCAACATGCATTATGTGCCCAAGAGAAGAGCATGAGCATGGTCGAGAGCATGGAATTATGGATCAGCAAAAATATGAGAAAAGTATTGATGAGGTGGTTCGTTTGGGCGCTAAGCGAATTGTCCTTACTGGCTTTGGTGAGCCAATGCTAGATAAAAACCTTGAGAAGAAAATTGCGTATGCAAAATCTAAAGGTTTAAACACGTACATCATTACTAATGGATCTGTATTGGCTAGCAGTAGATCTAAAAAGATACTAGAGGCCGGTTTGGATGAAATGCGCGTTAGTTTTTATGGGATGGGCTCAGATACATACAACCTGGTAATGCAGGGGTTGGATTATGAGAAAACTAAATCAGGTATTATGAAGTTTTTGGCCCTTCGAGATTCTATGGGCGCAAAAACCAAGGTGCAGATTTCCTATTTGACTATGCCTGAAAATGCTAAGGATGAATCAGCATTTAAAGAGTTTTGGGAACCTCTTGTTGATGCCATTGAAATTTGGCGACCGCACAATTTTGGTGATGGAAGAGACTATAGGCAGCGCCAGTTTGAAGCTCATCTTAAGACTTCATGTGGCCGTCCATCAACGGGGCCTTTACAGATTCAATGGAACGGAGAAGTTATCCCTTGTTGCTATGATTACAATAATAAAATTGTATTGGGTAATGCATTTGAGCAGCCGGTTCTAGAGATTCTAAATAATACAAAATATCGCTTGTTGAGGTATGCACATCTAACGAAAAATTTTTCAATTTTTCCATATTGTGATCAATGCGATCAGTTGTTACCACGTGCAGATGCTCTTGTGTATACAAACCGACACAATCTGCCTCCTGAGGAGGCGGTTAAGTTATCAAACACAGATTTATTTAATTTAGTTGATGAAAAAAAAATTGATTCGCACGCTTTGTCGGATAAGTACAAAAAATAGTTATCTTGATATAAAGACTAATGGATGCGAATTTAACAGATCTAGAGTTTCAGCAAATCTGTCATACGTGTGATGAACTGCTTAAGTCTGGAAATTATGACTTGGCAAGAATTTCGATTTCATGGTTACATCCAATTAGGATGCACCCAACTTTTAATTTGAAATATCAGTGCTTATATAAGCCTTGGGATATTTTAATTTTGGGTTTGATCCTCACTTTATCGAAATCACTACTTCAATTAGCAATATTACTTTTTAAATCTTTGGCGCACCTAAGGCTTCAAAGTGTAAAAGCTAAAAAAGTTGATTTTTTAATTATTAGTCATTTGACTAATAAGTCGCAATTGACGGCGGGAAATTGCGACTTATATTTTAGAGAACTAGTAGCCACTCTCCGAGGGGCCAAGATTAGCGCAGACACTGTATATATAAATCATATTAAAGAAAAAACATGTTATGTCGAAAAAAACGGCGTTAAACATAATTTGATTCCTGCCCCAATTGGCTTTTGGGGCACTCTATGGGTGATAAAAACTCAATTACTTGAGTTCTGTAAGTTAATTTTTTTATTGCCAAGTGCAAATTCTACTTTGAAGAGGAAGGTAGTATTAAAGTCGGCAGTTGAGTGCTTATCAAGTTCAACAAGTTTTAATTTAGTTTTGGCAATAAATATTAAAAAATATTTAGCCCATACTGATATTAAAGCTATTATCACCACCTTTGAAGGTCATTCATGGGAAAGAGTTGTTTATCACGTAGCGAAAAAATACAATCCAGAAACTTTATGCTTCGGTTATCAACATGCTTTCATTTTTTCAAGCCAGCATGGAGCCTTGAGAGGATTAAGTAAAGCTAATGATCCTGACTATATATTAGCGGCGGGAGATATTTCTAAGAGTAGACTTTTGCAAAACAGCGATTGGAGTGAGAAAAATATTTTGTTAATTGGAAGGTCTGCAGGGATTGTTGGATCACCGCAAATAGATATATCCCGCAATAAATTATGTCTAGTTATTCCTGAAGGTATTGAAACTGAGTGTGAGGTGCTATTCAAATATTCTCTTGAGTGCGCTGAAGCATATCCTGACGTTGAATTCATTTGGCGGCTACATCCAATTATTAATTTTTCAGATTTGAAAAAAAAGTATTCTTTCTTATCAAATTTACCGAAAAATGTAAATTTATCTCAAGTAAATTTAGCAACTGATGCTAGTAGGGCTAGATGGGTTTTGTATCGAGGTTCTATGGCTGTGGTGGAGGCATGCCTCATGGGGGCAGGCCCCATTTTTTTGAAAAAGTCTGACTTTGATTTGAGGCTCGACCCCTTGGAAGATTTGATTGGTTGGCGTGCAGTGGTCACTACGAAGACAGACTTAGGGAATGTTTTTGAATCTAGTTTTCCATCCAGGAGTGATTTAGAAAATATAACCGAGTACTGTCGAAAGATTTTTACGAATTTTAATGGCAAAGCATTAATTGAACAGTTTCGAGCTGAGAGCATAAAATGAGGATTCCAGTAAATTTTTTAGCTAAGCTTTACATCGCATATTTATATAAACGCTATGAGTTAACGGGAATTATTTCTTTAGCGTTTAATAGGATTATTTTTGGTAAATTATTAAAAGTCGGTAAGCCCTCAAAAATTTGGGGGTCTATTGTTATAAAGATTGTTGGGAATGGGTCCATCATTCTTGGGGATAATCTGCATCTTGTCAGTGAACCTAAGCGCTCTTTTATTACACTCTTTTCTGGAATTCAATTAACAGCATATGGTAGTGGAGTAATTGTTCTCGGTGATCGAGTTGCCCTTAATGGGACTGTAATTACATCAAAAAAATCCATCAGCATAGGTTCTGGAACTATGGTTGCGCCTAATGTAATCATTGTAGATTCTGACTTTCATCAGGCTTGGCCTCCAGATGGTAGGTTTATCTCAAATACAAGCAACTTTGATAAAGAGGTAATAATCGGGTGTAATGTGTGGATTGGAATGAATTCTGTAATTCTTAAGGGTACTATTATTGGCGATAATTCAATCATTGGCGCTGGAAGTATAGTAACAGGTGAAATTCCAGCTAATTGTATTGCTGCAGGAAATCCTGCAGTCCCAATTAAATTTTTCAAATCCTAATGACGACCCAGGACTGCTCATTGACCGTTGTTATCCCAACTCTTGGGGGGTCGCTATTGGTCGAGACTGTTGATTCAATAATGGCTGGCAGTTTTATTCCACAAAAAATTCTAATTGTGATTCCTGAGGATAGATTAGGTACTCTACCGCAATTGCAGTATAAAAATGTTGAAATTTTAGCGACAAATTTTCGGGGACAGGTTCAGCAAAGAATTTATGGATTTAACAGAGCTCAAACTGAGTTTGTGATGCAACTGGATGATGACATTATTCTTGATACTAATTGTTTAAGATATTTGCTTAATCGTTGTAGTCTTCAGGAAAATTTGGCTGTTGGACCAATGCTGATCGATGCTAAAACATCTATTCCGATATATAAAAAAACAAAAAATGGTTTTTGGGGTTTTGTCTACTACTGGTTATTAAATGGTCATGCTGGGTATCAGCCTGGAAAATTTTATCTAAGTGGATCAGGTGAGGGTGTCTCCCAAAATTTATCGCCCGGAATAAATGTGGAGTGGTTGGCTGGCGGATGTGTTTTACATAGAAAATCAAATTTAATTCTAAAAAACTACTTTCCATATTCTGGTAAAGCATATTGTGAAGATTATATTCACTCTTACCTGTTAAATCAGGCTGGTGTAAAAATGGCTACAGAGCATGATGCCATTGCTTATCTTGAGGTAAGTGGATACATGCAATATTCTTTTTTATCATTCATTAAAAATCAATACAATGATTTTAGGGCCAGAAAATATTTTCAAAAACTTAGAAAAGTTAGTTCTTTCAGGATTTATAACTTTTATTTGATCATTTTTCTTAACTATGCTCTAACTAAAATTCGATTTTTAAAGATTAGAAAATGAACACCGTTCCAAAAATTTCAGTAGTCATACCATTTTTTAATAGAGTCAATCTAGTTATCAGGGCTATAGATTCAGTTTATGAACAAACATATAAGGATTTTGAGGTTATTTTAATTAATGATGGTTCAACCGATTGTGATTTGTTGATTCAAAAAAAATATGAACAATTTACAAATTTTTCTCTAATCAGGCTTGACAAAAATTATGGGCCTGGTGTGGCGAGAAATAAAGGTGTTGAGGTAGCAAAAGGCGAATTTATTGCTTTTCTTGACTCTGATGATGTTTGGAATCCATCTAAATTAGAAACTCAGATATCTTTTATGAACAAAGAATCTTTAGGTTTTACCTACACATCATATTTGGTAAGTGAAAATAAAGCTCTCTTTTCGGGGAACTTCTTTTTTATTCGTAAATACAGTTACCCATATATAGCGTTTGGGTGTCGTATTGCAATGCCTACGGTAATTGTTAGAAAGTCAATTTTGCCAAATCCGCCATTTATAAATAGTCGAGTAGGCGAAGATCTTGTTCTTTGGGTTAATCTTTCAAAAGACCAACCATTGATTGGCTTAAACATTCCTTTGAGCATTGTTTATAGAACAAAAAGTACAACGACAAAAAGTAATTTTGCCAAAAGATATGCTGCAAAATTGGTTCGTACAAATTGCCTACCAAAAAGCTCTTTCATATTTTATTTACACACATTATTCTCTGCAATTAAATATTTATTTAGATAAAAGCTATGAATATCTTAGTTGCGAGCCAGCATTTTTACCCTGAAAATTTTAGGGTAAATAGCATAGCTAAAAGTTTGTCAGAATGTGGACATCAAGTAGAGGTTTTAACAGGAAAACCAAATTATCCAACTGGAAAAATTTTTTCAGGTTATCGGCGGTTTACAGTTGAATTAGAGAGTTGGCAGAATTTGGATATATATCGTGTTCCTATTTTTCCGCGTAGAACTGGAGGGTCTTTAAACCTAATTTTAAATTACCTTTCATTTGTCCTTTCAGGATTGATTTTTGGACCTTGGGTATTGAGGAGAAAAAAATATGCAGTTGTTTTTTGCTATGCCACATCCCCTTTTTTACAAGTCATACCCGCATTATTCATGGCAAAAATTAAGAATGCTAAATTGGTGGTAAATGTTCAAGATATTTGGCCAGATAGCCTTGTTGCAACAGGTTATATTCGCAATAAATATATATTAAAAATTGTTGAGAAGATAGTTGTTTTTTTATATAAAAAATGTGA
>JACCDV011125912.1_pt1 | contig 36654 bp, 31 predicted proteins | sample 7446131 | NCBI WGS metagenome assembly JACCDV01 (sample SAMN15323448, study PRJNA562643) | freshwater metagenome | isolation source: river surface water | place: USA:Blue River Watershed | collected 2017-08-17
ATCTCTTTATAAGCTTGTATGATTTCATCAAGTGAAGAATATCGACCTCCAAATGAACCTGTGTATGTCACGGTTGGTGATATGCAATCTCTTTGACCATCAGATGATAATTGACTACAATCTGTGATGGCTGCTTGTGAAATTTGTGGCATCAACATTAAAAAGGAAAAAATAAAAAGTATTTTTCTGATCAATTCAAAGTATTTCATAATTTTCCTTTTTCTTCTTTTTTAGCTTTTTTTTCTTCTTTGTCAAATTTTTTTTTATATTTTGTAAAATCATCATTTATTTTTTGGAATCAAATTTTATTGACTTTTTTTACATATAAAGATATGATTTATTCATAATTAAAGATTCATATGATAGATAAAAACGGAAAAAGATTTGGTTGGTTTTTTACCAAAAAAAATATATTTGAAAACAAAATCTTTCAAGAATGGTTTAAATCGATACCAGAGGTTAATAAAAAAATCGTTCTGGAGCCTTTTGCAGGAAAAAATACGATCATTGATATGTTACAATCTCTGAATAATATTGAACATAATCAGTTCATGTCTTTTGATATTTTTCCAAGACGAGAAGATGTCATATTGAACGATACATTAAAAAAATTTCCTGTAGGTTATGATATTGTTGTAACCAACCCTCCTTTCATTGCAAGAAATTCAGCATCACGAAGAGAATTTGATTTAATGGAATATTTTGATTTATGTGAACATGAATATAATGATCTTTATGAGGTTTGTTTAGATAAAATTTTAAGAAATACCAAATATGCGGCAGTGATTGTTCCTGAAAGTTTTTTAAAAAGTAAATATTTTAAAAATAGATTACACAGTGTAATTTCATTGGCACAAAAAAAGATATTTGAACAAACAGAACATCCTGTTTGTTTAGCTCTTTTTCAAGAAAAAGAAAATAATGGCATATACAATATCTATCATAATGAAATCTTAATTGGTAACAACCAAGATCTTCAACGCACTCACCATGAATTTTATGAGTATCAAGACAAATATCAAATAACAGAATATGGCATCATGAAATTTGATGATCGAATTGGTTTCAAAATGTTTTTAAATTCCACAGATGGTCAAATTGGCTTAATTGCCATTGATGCCACAGATGCTCATAAAAAAATAAGATTTTGTTCAGGTTCAGAAATACTGGAGTCAGATGTTGGTCATCATTCCAGATTAAGAACACGTTTCAAAATAGAAAAATTAAATGGGGATTTTTCTGAAAATGAAATCAAAGAAATCATTGATATTTTAAATCATAATTTAAAATCATTACGAGAAAAAACACATGATATTTTTCTAACATCATTCAAGGGAATGAATAACAGCATGATGTATCGCAGAAGACTTGACTTTATCACAGCAAAGAAATTGATGATTATGAGTGTTAATCATTGGTTTGATAAAAAATAAAAGCCACTGATTGTCTTATGCCCAAAAAATACATATTATGTAAAAAAATTAGAGAAAAATTAATTAAATCAAAGACTTAATGAAAAATAAAACCTATGTATAAATATGAATTTATACATAGGTTTTTTATTGGCTTTGTATACTTCTAATAAAATCAATATTTTGACTCATACATCATAACTTTTAAAAAAGAAAAGCCCTCAATATCGTGTTCTTTTTGAACTTAATCTTGAGGGCTTTTCCTTATTTTTCATAAAACTATGTATTGATTTTTAGGGGGAATAACTGATTTGGCCTTTATTTTAGAAATCAATCTCTACAGTTTTATCTTTTATTTGTACAAAACTGCCTTTAGTTGAACGTCCTTTTTCATAGGTCTTTAAATCTTTTTCAATCTTGATGATATTTTCTTTTCCAGATTTCGAAATATTTTTGACTTCAATGAAAGGCTTCTCTTTTGTATTGAACACCTTGACACTCTTGATAATAATGCCGTCAGGTAATCCACATAATACGACACCTTTTGCTTTTCCTTTGGTTTCAGAAATCAAATCCAACTTATAGGTTAAGAGTTTATTTTCTGATGTAATGACTGCAAAATTATAATCATTTAGATTAGCAGTCAAAGGAATTTCAACTGGATTGAAAATTTGTGAGTTTTCAGTGACTTCAATCATTTTTTTACCCGCTTTCAATCTGGTCATCAAATTCTCTGCTGCCACAATGAATCCAAATCCACTTGATTGTGTTAAGACATATTTCTTATCTTTGTTGATAGGATAAATATGACTGAATTTAGCATTCAATTGAATGAGTGTATTAATTGGAGCACCTTCCTTATTTAGCTCAGTGATGGTGATATTATAGACAAATCCTTGTACATCAAACACACACACAGTATCTGTATTTTTACAATGGAAGAAGTAATCAACTTTATCGCCCTCTTTGAAAGTCAACTCTTCAGCATTTTTAATTCCTTTAAACGATTTAATCCAACCTTTTTTAGATAAAGCCAGAGTAACATCTTCTTGTGTAATCATGGTTGTTTTTTCTTCAATATCTGAGACATCTGTTTTCATAGAATAAAGAATTTCACTTTTTCTATCATCTTGAAATTTTTGTAAATCTGAAGAAAGCTCTTTAATGATTTGCTTTTTCAAGTTTTTCTCATTAGCGATTATTTTTTTCAAATCTTCTTGTTTTTTATTTAATTCAGTGATTTCTTTTTCAACAGAAAATAGCTCCAATTTACCAATTTGTCTGAGTTTTAACTCCAAGACATCTTGTGCTTGAATTTCACTAAGACCAAAACGATTGATTAAATCTTCTTTTGCCTTTTCTGAATTTTTCAAGATACGAATCACTTCATCAATATTAGATAAGATAATTTTTCTGCCTTCCAATATATGTAATCTTTCTGCAATTTTATATAAGTGATACTCAACTCTTCTTGTCACAGTTTCTTTTCTAAACGAAGTCCATTCACCCATGATTTCTAAAAGATTTTTTTGCACGGGTCTACCGTCTCGTCCAACCATAACAAAGTTACTTGCAATATTTTTTTCTAAATCTGTATATCCCAATAATAACTTGACTAACTCTTGTGGATTTTGACGATAAGACTTAGGCTCTATGACTAAACGAACGGGATGTTCTTTGTCAGAAGCATCAACATAGTTTGAAATCATTGAAGAGAATATATTTTTTAATCTCATTTGCTCTTGACTAATTTTTTTATTACCACCTTTTGAGTCTTTGCTTCTATCTTCTGGATTAAAAATAGCATCAATTTGTTCCATTAAATTTTTTACTGAAACATCAGATGGAATTTCATAAAAAATAAGTTTCCAATTTTTTCCACCTTCATCTTCAATTTTATATTTAGCACGAACTCTAAAAGACCCTCTTCCTTCGGAATAGATTTTTTTCAATTCTTCTGTTGAAGATATAATTTGAGCACCTGTTGGTAAATCTGGTCCTTTAATATAAGTCATTAAGGTATCCAATGAAATATCTTCATCTTCTAGATAAGCAATAGCTCCTTTAATAACTTCTGTAATATTGTGGCATGGAATATCACTTGCCATACCTACACCGATACCAGGATTGCCATTCAATAAAATAAAAGGTACTCTTGCTGGTAAAAATTTTGGTTCTTGCTCAGTACCATCATAGTTTGGCATAAAATCTACACAATTATCTCGAATTTCTTCCAGATAAAGCTGTGTAATTGGAGATAGTTTTGCCTCAGTATAACGCATGGAAGCAGCACTATCACCATCTCTTGAGCCAAAGTTACCTTGACCGTCTACCAAAGGATACCTGATAGAGAAATCTTGTGCTTGACGCACCAATGCGTCATATACAGACTGATCACCATGTGGATGATAGAAGCCTAAAACGTTACCAACCACACGAGCTGATTTCTTATGCACTGAGCTATGAACCATACCTTCTTTATGCATTGCATATAAAATTCTTCGATGAACAGGTTTTAATCCATCTTCAACCGAAGGAATTGCACGTCCTTTAACGACACTCATAGCATATTCAAGATATGCAAATTCAGCATATTCTGCAATATTTCTAACGACGATATTTTCTTTAATATTTGATAAATCCATTTTTCAATCCTTTCGATTAAACGTCTACTTCAACAGTATTGCCTTTATTTTCCATCCATTCTTTACGAGCCTTAGATTCTTTTTTACCCATTAATAAATTAAAAGTAGAAACATCTGATTCCATATGATCAGTATCAAAGGCCACTTTGTACATCACTCTGTTTTGAGGACTTAAAGTCGTTTCCCATAATTGGTCTGCATTCATTTCTCCCAAACCCTTGAATCGAGATACTTTATAATTTTCATCTGTTAAGCCAGATTTTTTTAATTTATTAACAAAATTTTCTAATGCTTTTTCATCTTGAGCATATTCTTTTGCATCGAGTTTATTTTTGGATTTTTTATTTCCTGGATAATCGATACGATACAATGGAGCTTTTGCAATATAAAAATGACCTCTCATGATCAATTGAGGAAAATGTTTAAACATCAATGTTGTTACCAACACTTCAATGTGTCTACCGTCTACATCAGCATCACACATCGCAGCGATTTTATTGTATCTTAATTTAGAGAAATCAACATCATCTTTCATTGCATGAGGAGGAATTCCTGTGGCAATTGCAATATCTTGAACAGTTGTATTTTTAAATAATTCAATTGCATCGACCTCCCAGGTGTTGAGTATTTTACCACGCATAGGTAAAATTGCTTGAAAGTTTTTATTTCTACCCATTTTAGCTGCACCACCTGCTGAGTCACCTTCGACCAAAAATAATTCAGATGTATTAGGATCTCTATTTTCACAATCTGATAATTTTCCAGGCAGTGTTGTATTGCCACCTCTTTTTCTTTCAACAGGTTTTTCTTGTCTTGTTCTTTTTTGGGCATTTGATACAACCATCTCGAATAATTTTCTACCAAAATCAACATGATCATTTAACCAAAGTTCAAAATGATCTTTGATGATACCTGTGATTAATTTAGCAGCAGATGGACTATTCAATCGTTCTTTTGTTTGACCTTGAAACTGAGGGTCCAACAGTTTTGTAGATAAAATATACGAACAGCGCGCCCATAAATCATCTTCTTCAATATTTAATTTAGGAGGAATGACTAAACCATAATGATTCATGAAAGATTTCAATCCTTCAAAAAGACCATTTTTCAAACCACGCTCATGAGTACCACCATTTAATGTGGGAATTAGGTTAACAAAGCTTTGATTGAATTTTTTTCCTTCTTCAATAAAACCAATGACAACATTGACACCTTCACCGATTTCTCCGAGTGTACTTTTTTCTTTTAAATAATATTCAAAATCCCATAAATGAGCAATATTATCTGGTAACAAGTCTTCAGAAGTATTGAGCCAATATGTTTGATTATTATTAATTTTTTTAGATTCAGCAATCAAATAATCTTTGATTCCATCATATGACCAAGTAATAATTTCTTCATCATTGTTTTGAAATGTAATTTCAACACCCTTTAATAAAGGAGCTTTAACTCTCAAGTAATTTTTCAATGCTTCAACATTTATCTTTGAAGATTCAAAGTATTTACCATCCGGTCTAACAATTATTTTTGTACCTGTATCTTTTTTATCGACTTTACCAATTTCTTTTAATGGTTGACTGACTTCTCCTTCTTGAAAAACAATAGAATATTGTTTACCATTTTTCTTTACAAATGCCTGTATTTCCTTAGATAAGGCATTGGTAACTGTAACACCAACGCCATGCAAGCCACCTGAGAAAACATAAGCACCATCTCCACCTTGTTTATTAAATTTTCCACCTGAGTGTAGCTCTGTAAAAATAACTTCAATACCTGTTTTTCCACCCTGTTCTGCCATCGCATCAATAGGAATTCCTCGACCGTTATCTTGAATAATAACTTGTTCAAAATTAATAACTTTTACAAATATTTTGTTTGCATATCCTGCCAATGCTTCATCTTGTGCATTATCAATAACTTCATAAATGATGTGATTTGGGTCTTCTGTTCTTGTATACATCCCAGGTCTTAGTTTTACTGGCTCAAGGCCCTTTAAAACCCTAATCTGGGATGAGTCATATTCTTTTGTCATTATTATTCCTTAAATAAAAACATATTCTATATAACTTAAGAATTTTTGTCAATTTATTTTTCATTGTGAATTTGTTCAAAATGTTCAACACTTGATAAAATATTTGGATTGTCTCCATTAAATATAAATTATCAAACACAACTGACATATATAGAAACCATATTGTTTAATTTCTTTTGAATAAATGGTTGCATATAATATCTTTTATTTTGATATTATATTAACATCAATATTGTGAGTAAAAATTCTTTTAGTCAAGATTTTAATAATGATTATTTTGCAAAATTGATATTGATGATAAATTTAATAAAATATTAAAATAGACCAAGACCATAAAAGATTCATGATTGCAAGCAATACCAATGATGAGCCAATATCTTTTGCACGACCAGACAATTCATGTTTTTCTGTACCAATTCTATCAACAACATATTCAATAGCGGTATTGACTAATTCCATTAATAATATCAATAAACCACTGAATAATAACCAAATGATACTGTGCTTTTCTTTCACAAAATAAAATACACAAAAAGCATTGATTAAAAATAAAAACAAATCCTGTCTAAAAGCAGCTTCACTTTTATAGGCAGATTTTAAACCTTCAATAGAATATCCAAATGCATTGACAATTCTTTTTATTCCAAACATAGATAACCTTTACGACAATTAATGATTAATTTTTTTTATGACCTTCAACATGGTATGAATAGATATTCCAATAAATATATTTGCAAAATACAATACAAAACATGACCATATTGATACATTGGTTGCTTTGATTAAACCATAGGTAGAAAACATGGGTAATGATACCAACAGGAACATAAAAATAAAATATTGAGAATCATATTTGATTTTTGAAAATTTTGTATAATAATCTATAGTTTCCAAATATGTATGATAGATTAATTCTAAAGAAAATTTAGTTTTTTTCTTATCTTCCATCCAAGAAGGATAATGTTCTTTTTTATTCTTCACAATTTTATCAACATCATGTTTTTCTGATTCTTTAAAATGATAATTTTCTGCATGATTAAGATGTGAAATATTCTGTATATTTTTCTCGGTATCAAAATAAGGTGGAGTAATATGTGTATTTGCTTGAACTTGCTTGATATTTAAATCTAAATTCACATCAATATCTGTTTTTAAAATAGGATTGAGCTTATCCTTAGGTTGAATTATCTCTTTTTTGATTTCCACAGATGGCTGCTCTAATCTAATTTTTTGTGATATTTTTTTAACCTCTTCAATAATTTTTTCCTCAGTAGGCTCTATTGGATTTTCTAAAACATCAAAACCTTTTAAATCCAATGTTTGTTTTTTTAAATCATTTTTTTGATTGACTTGAAATGGTTGTTCAAAAGGGTCTTCACCTTTGACATGTGATTTCAAATAACCTAATACAACCCCCTCATCTTTCATGGATTGATGACTAATTTCTGAGTCTTCCTTTTGAGTAACGTTTTTTAATATTCCTAAATTTTTGTGATAATCTCTATTACTATTAGGCATATTAATCAAAAATCTAGCTTCACCAATTTCTTTTACAAGACTCCATTCTTCATTCACAATATTGGCCATGTCTTTTTTCATATTAACCTCTTAATTTTTTATCATCATTCAAAAAAACATATGAATGTCAATAATTTTGATGATTATATAGAATTTTTATTTATAAATCAAGTAGTTATTGTATCACGACTAAAACCACATAAAAGTTTTTGTTCAATTGATGATTAAAAAACTTGACCTTTTATTTTTTTAAATCATCATATTTTAATAACAACATTTAAAACAAATACTTGCAAAAGATTTCAATAATTCACTTTAAAATATTAAAAATCAATTTTTTTGTAAAAAATCAATCAATTATAATTAAAAAAAATCAAAAATAGATTAAAAACATTGACAATTTAAAAATATTTTTTATAACGAATATATACGTTATAAAATGTCATAAAGACCATAACTATTTAAAATAAGGTATACATATGATCAATCATCATTTATTAAGAATTATTAGAAAACAACAAAAACCAATGTCTTTAGATTTATTAAGTATTTTGCAATATAGAATTTCCTGTATAGCAGATGAAAAAAATTTAAAAGACATTAATTTTTTATGTCATTATTACGGTTTAATTGGAAAAGCAAAAACATTAGAAGCAATTGGCAATGCTCAACAAAGTCCTATTACAAGAGAAAGAGTGAGACAAATTGCAGAAATTACTTTAAATAAATTATTAGCTATTAAAAGTGAGCCCAATTTAGATCCATTTTCTATGACAGCAAAACTATTTAAAGAAATATTAGGAAATAAAAAGTTTATTTCTGTTAAAGAAGTTGCAAAACACTCATATTTTAAAAATTTCTTTTACATGAACTATCAAGACGATGATAATATTGTTGCTGGTAATGACGATGATGGTCAAAATAATCTAAAAGGCTTCATCGCATTTTTTAACGACTGTGGAATTAGACAAATTGCCTATAGAAGAAAATATTATTTTTATTTAGGTACACCTGAAAATTCTAGATATTCAATGATCCAACTGATTCAAAATGAAAATAAAACAATTAGAAGAGGTTTAACTGAAGAGAAGATGAAAAGAAAAGCTAAAACAGTGACTTATGTTCCCAATGAAGTCAGAGAGTTCATTAACCAGTATACAAATCAACATGATATGTCATTGAATCCATTTTATGAAAAAATGTTAATGGCCTTTATCAAAGATAAATGCTATGAATCTGAAGATTTTAATTTTTCAAGAACAAAATCCTGGAAGGCAAGGAAAGGCACTGCTCAATGGCATCAAATAGGTATATATATTAATATTGATATCTTCAAAGAGGTTCAAAAAGAAGTTAGTCGTCTTAAAAAAGGCATTCATAAAAACGCTAGCATTATGAATTTTATTTGCCAATCTTTTGTATGGTATTATCAAAAATTTGAAAATCAGACATCTTAATTAAAAAAAAAGACCGAGGTCTTTTTTTATTTTTACATTTGATTTCTTGCTTTTATTTTTTATGTCTTTATAATATATATATAAACTTAAAAGCGACATATGGAACAAAAAGACTTAGATTATTATAATGACAGTTTGATTTCTGCTGTATCAAAAGGAAATATAGAAAAGTCAATTGAATGGATTAAGAAAGGCGCATCTATACATTGTTTAAATGAAAAGAACCAATCTTTACTGGCTGTTGCTGCATTAAGCGATAAAAAGGATATGTTTGATTGGTTAATGGAGATATCCCAAGGTGGAAAAAAAATTAATTTAGACAACATAGATCGTGAAGGACGATGCATTCTACATAGTTTAATCAGAAGTGGTCATAAAAGAAAAAATTATTATTTAGAGCAATTAATTGATGCAGGTGCTAACCCCAATGTGATTGACTTTAGAGAAATAAGTCCATTATTAGAAGCTGCGTACTTTGATGATTTAGAAGTTGCTGAAATATTATTAAAAAGTCCTAGCATTGATGTAAGATATAAAACAAGATCGGACAATGTGACAGCTTTTTTAGCTACATGCAGAGAAAACAATTTAGAATTTGTCAGACTTTTAAATGAAAAAGACCCTAATGTTGCATTAGACATTAACGGTGATGGAAAATCAGGTTTATTGATTGCCATTAGTTTATATATTCCTGAAAATGAAGAAAATAAAAAGAAAAAAGAAGACAATATTAACTTATGCAAATATCTTTTAACAAATAGTATCAGCGACATCAATGTTCAAGCCATTTCTGGAATCACACCTTTATTTTCTAGTATCATGTTAGAGAAAAAAGAAATTTATGAATATTTATTAGCAAACAATGTTAATGCAAATATTGTACACAATGATTCGTCACTTGGTATCATTTCTGCACTGCATATAGCATGTATGAAGCATGATGATGATTTGATTAGAAAACTTCATGCAAATGGTGCTCAATTTGGTGTTCCTGATGAAAGAAACAATACACCAGAAGCCTATGGTTTTGGTAGTGAAAAAACAAGAAAAACAATGTTAGATTTAAATGCAGATGTGAATGCATTTTTCTATAATGGCTACTCAAGATATTTTGGTGGATATTATGAAGATAAGATTCCTGCATTAAGTCTTACTTTAAGCAATGGAGATGCAGACTTAGAAGTAACTAAGGAAATGATTAAAAGAGGAGCAAAAGTGCATTACAACGCTTCTGAATTAGATGGTAAATTTGAATTAATGCCTATTGTCACGAGTATCATTTCAGGTGGCTTTGAATCTTTCAAAAATTTATTTGAAACAAATGAGTTAGATATTAACATGACTTTAAAAAATGATATAAATTTATTGATGTTAGCATTACTTAATGGTGAAACCAATAAATCTAGAGTTATCCAAGGTCAAAAAGAATTATTGGAATATGCTCAAGAACAACAAGAAATTAACAAAAAAAATAATGTGACAGGTCAAAGTATATCTGAAGAAAAATTAGATGTTATTAAAAAAAATCTAGAGGAAGTTAAAGAATTTGAAGAACAAGTATTACAAAATAAACAATACATTATTAATTATTTAATTGAAAATAAAATCAATTTAAATCATTTGGATGCCAACGGTAATAATATGATTAAATATATTAATCATGATTCTTTTATTGATATCATCAAAGACTTAAAAATTGATTGGAAAAATGAAAACAAAGATGGATTTTCTTCTTTTGTAGAATTGATGTTACATAACAAGGATTTTCAAATTAAAGAAAAAATATATCATTTATATGAAGAAAAAGCAAATTCTGAAATTGAAAATTTTTTGTATAATGTTTCTTTCTATCGTTCCAAAGATAATTTAACAGATAGAAAGATAAATAATGCTGTGATTGATCTCATCAATTTCAAAATTTTTAATTATGGATTAGAAAAAGATAATATTTTAGGAGAAGCTCTTAAAGAAAAATATAAAGAGTTAAATGAAGAGTATACTCTATACATTGAAGAATGTAACAAAAAAATCAATAAAAATGAAATGACAAAAGATGAAGTGGTTAAAAGAGATATTTACCAAGAAGCTTTGACAATTTGCATGGATTCAACCAACTGTCATCACATTGATCAAAGATTGATTGATAAGAAAAGTTTTTCTATTGATGATTTTAAACAAAGTGAACAAATCAAAGAGTATTTATCCAAAATAGATAGCAATGGTAATAATGCAGCTATTGCATGTGCGTCTCATGGTAATTTATCTTTAATTAGTTTAATGCATAAATTAGGCATTGATATTCATCATACAAATCATTTAGGTGAAACAGCCTTAATGCATGTTGTTGGCAACAATGATTATAATGGTGTCAGATATTTAGAAAAAATGGGAGCAGATTTCCATCAGAAACGTTTTGATGGTAAAAGCTCTATGGACTTAGCAGAAGAAATCACTGATTCTAATTTATTTAAGGATATGAATACGATATTAGAAGATAAAGCTAAAAAACCCAAAATAAAACCATAAAAAAAAGCGGTTAACCGCTTTTTTTAATTAATGATATTGACAAACATACCCACTTTTATTTTATGTTTTTCCACATAACCTTTGTTGACTTCCAATGCATATTTGGCTCTATATTTAGACTCAACATTGGTTAAATCCAATGGTTTCATGCTTTGAATATCAACAATTTTCATTGAAGGGTCTAAAAATATAATATCTAAAGGGATAAAAGTATCTTTCATCCAAAAATTTAGATAATCATAATTTTTAAAAGCAAACAACATACCTTTATTTTGAGGTAGCGTCTTTTGAAACATTAATCCTTGTTGTTGAATCTCTGGCGTACATGCATTTACAGCAATCAACGTTTCTTTTGTAGATTCTTGTTTTTTAGCGTCAATAAAAATAATTTCAGAAGTAACTTTTGAACAATAATTTTTTCTCATGCTTTCATATTGAGACATTTGCTCTTTTGAATATACAATAGAATCTTTGTTTTTCCAAGCTACAGTGCATATAATCAATAAAAAGAAAACAACAATAAAATGCCAAGATTTTAAGTATTTCATGATGATCTTTTTCTTTCAATAATCTGACGAGAATCTTCTTTATGTTTAAATAACAATTGTTCAATATTATCAAAATTTTTTGCATTATTAATAATATAATCATTTGTTAAGAGTTTTTCTGCATCAATCATTTCTTCAAATAAAAGATTATATTCAATTTTGTTTGGCTCTCTTGGTTCAAAGCCCATATCAATTTGTAAACCTCCTGATTGACCGTCTTCATCTGGCAAATATTTAAAAACAAATGTTCCTTGCAAGCCAGTTTTTTGATGAAACATTTGAAGAGCTAAAGATAAATTTTTAACAAGCTTCATTTGTGAAATAATTTCTGCAAGACTAATTTCGTTTGACATGATTAATACCTTTCATTTTTTTGCGATTATATGCTGAAGAATATTCTCTGTCAATATAAAAATAATAACAGATTATAATTTTACACCTTTGTTTTAGTCATATTGATATCAGATAAATTTTTATTTAAATTTTCTAATATAAAAACATAATCCTTCATATTATTTTCAATTAAATATAAATCTTTCCAAAAAGAAAAATCTCTTTGTAGTGAAAATTAACGAATAGACATACTTTTAATTTTGGGATTGATTGATGTATTTTTATATTTTAAAGGATTACAAATACAATCTTCATTTTTTACAATAGCTTTACAAGTTAATTTTTATTCATATAAATAGACTATTTAGAAAGATACATATGAAAAAATTTTTAATATCATTATTGTTAATGCCTAGCATGAGTTTTTCTCAATATATCAGTAAAGGCACTGTAGATAATCCAGACACAACAAATCAACCAGCAAGCTCTATTTTTGTCACAAGCACACCTTCAAAAAATGGGCTTACCAAAGGACTTTTTATTCATTCAAGACAAATCGACGGTATAGCACATAACACAGACGCATTCACATCTGTGGGAGAGACTGCTGGTAAAATATTGGACCATACCAATGCCATTCATGGTGTGGTAATTGCTAATGAAAAGTTAAACAATGGTGTTCCTAAAGAAGGTGCAGCTTTTGGAGCTATTTGGGGAGAGGCTTTTGCACCGATTGCTCCTCCTGGTATTTCATACATGACAGCAGGCAGTGAACTTAATGTTTATCAAACAAAAATTAGAAATGAGAATAACACATATTTGCGAGATCCTCTAAAAACAAAAGAGTCTGACCATGGCTCAACCATTGGCATGCTCATTAATAATTATCAAGGTGCTGCTGCCGTAGGACATAGAGCATATGAGCCAAACAATATAGGAATTGGCAATTATTGGAATGATTTTGGTCTTGCTATCTTATCTCAATCACAAACAGGAAGAAGCTTTGGTTATCAAACAGGTATTTATATTTCTGAAGTTGCAAAAGAGTTAATACATTTACGAGGAGGCGTATTAGACCAGAATAAACAATCAGAATATGGTATTTATTTTTCAGGCACAAGTTTATCAAAATCTGCCATTGCTTTGAATAACAATAAAATCAATTTGGGTAATTATACAGGCCAATTAGATAATATTGGGGACTTCTATTATGATCAAATAACTAACAATATTAAATTTAAAGATTTAGATGGAGATAAATTAATTTTGAAAACCATAGCTGGCAAAAATGGTGATATTTTACAAATAAAAAATGAGCAACCACAATGGGTATCTTCTTTTCATCGTATTGATATCAATGGATCAAAAGAAGCTCCAATTAGAAAAAAAGAAGTTGAGATACATGCTAATAGTGGAAAAATTAAATTAGAAAACATTAATCTTTCAAATAATACTCCTTATTGTATAGAAATGAAAAACTCTAACCTAACTGCTCAAGATGTTCTCATCATTAACTTCAGTAATAATAAAAATCCTCAAGACTATCAAACACAAGTTGGCAATATACAAGACTCTATAGCAACCATCTGTATTTATAGTCAAGTCAATAAAATTGATTCTTTTGATATTAATTTTGCTAAAATAGGTATTATACAATGATATAATCTATTAAATAAAAATGATTATTTTCCACTATAATATCAAATGTATTCATTGATTTAGTTATTGGTTTAATGTATTTTTTATATTAATAAATATCTTCAATAAAAAAAGACCCGAAGGTCTTTTTTTTATTCATTCATTTTGGCAATCACAGCGTCTTCAATTTCCTTGGCCATTTCTGGTCTTGATTTCAAAAATTCCATAGAATTATCTCTGCCTTGACCAACTTTTTCACCTTTATAAGAATACCAAGCACCAGCTTTATCAACAATCTTGTATTCAACAGCACTGTCAATGACTTCACCCATTTTGTTAACACCTTGACCGAACAAGATATCAAAGTGTGCTTCACGGAAAGGAGGAGCGACCTTATTTTTGACAACTTTAACTTTTGTTTCATTGCCAATGACTTCATCACCTTTTTTAACACTACCAACTCTACGAATATCCATACGAACTGAAGCATAGAATTTAAGAGCATTACCACCAGTGGTTGTTTCGGGGCTGCCGAACATTACGCCTATCTTCATACGCAATTGGTTAATAAAAATAATCGTTGTATTGGTCTTCTTAGCAGTAGCAGTCAACTTTCTTAACGCTTGGCTCATTAAACGTGCCTGTAAACCCATGTGTGAGTCACCCATGTCACCTTCAATTTCAGCCTTGGGTGTTAAAGCGGCAACTGAGTCAACAACGATGAGGTCAATAGCGCCTGAATTCACCAAATGATCAACAATTTCCAAGCCTTGTTCACCATGATCAGGTTGTGAAATATAGAGTTCATCTAAATTAACACCAAGTTTTTGCGCATACTTAACATCTAGTGCATGCTCTGCGTCAATGAATGCGCAAGTTGCACCTTTCTTTTGTGCCTGAGCAATAGTCTGCAAGGTAATGGTGGTTTTACCGCTTGACTCAGGACCATAAATCTCAATAATTCGACCACGAGGAATGCCACCAATACCAAGAGCGTAATCTAAACCTAAGGAGCCAGTAGAAATAACTTCAATATCTTCAAAATTCTTTTCATCAAACTTCATGATGGAGCCTTTGCCGAAATTCTTTTCAATTGCGCCAAGAGCAGCCTTCAATGCTTGTTGTTTTTCAGGGGTTAATGCCATATAATTTTCTCCGTTTAAGAGTTCAAATTATAGATAAGAGTTATCATTCTGTCAACTAGTTTTTTAAAGTTTTTTTATGCTCTTGTTTTTCAAAAAAATCATCAATATTTTCTTGATTGACATCACTCAATGCACTTGACAATAATTGTTTAAAATTTTTACCAATATCGTTACCATAATCTTGTCCACATGTATAATTGATTTGAAATTTTAATTTCAACGCATCAAAATATCTTTTTAAAGATTGTGATTCATATACTTGTTGTTTAAATTCAAAGAGAATTTGTAAATCATCTTTCTTTATTGTTTTATTGATAATATCTTCATAAAAATCTTGAGATAAAGATAATTGATAATCAAATCCTATTGATTTTAAGTGATTAAAAAATATATTATCAAAAATTATCTTGATTTTTTCTTCTTTATTTAAATGATGTTGATGAGCATCTAATATATCATTTAAATGATTATTTTGATTGATTTTTTGAATATAATCGGATATATTTTTTATTTCAACTTTAAAATCCTTAAGATAATTTTTTTTATCAATTGCAATGATTTGTTTATAAGCATCTCGTTTAATTGACATTAAAGCAAGTTGAAAAATATCTTCCCCATTTTTAAAAATCATTCTTCCATCATTCATAGCAGATAAAAAATTATTCATACCATCTTGATAAACATTAGGAGACTGAGGAATAATCATATTATCTTTTTTGATAAATTGATCTAAAAAGTTAAAATCCCTACCTGAATAACGATTAGGATCTGTTGGAGAATCATGTAAAACCTTCAAGTTTTTTTCAAATAAATTTAATAATATTTGATTAAGTGGTTCTTTTTTCAAATAATTTTCCAAATTAACATAACCATAATCCTCATAATGTGTTTGAAAAGAAAATCCCAATGGTTTAAAATGACCTTGAGCAATATTTTTAACAATAAAAATCGATTGCAATGGTTGCTCACTAAGACTTTGATTGGTTAAAGGACAAGCAATTAAAAAAGACCCCATTTCATTAACCTCCCACTTTCATGATTTTTTGATGATAATGCTGTGTCATTTCTTGATAATGAGTTATTTCATTGAACTGAATATTTTCATGAGGTGTAATAAATGCATTCATATGAGCGAAAGATTTAGATATTTGATTCAAAATAATATTAGATTTTTTAAGTTCAAAAACCTTCATAAATGCAGAACGGTCCAATATATCTTGCTCAATCATATGAGATTCCAATATTTCACCTCTATCTTGAAAGAAAATATTATTTGATATATTTTGATTAATTGAGTATAAAGCAAAATATTTTTTTTCTTTTTCTGCATGATTAAATTTATCAATTTTATCTATATGTTCCATAAAGAAATTGTCAACAAAATCAATATATAAGTTTTTCACAAACATCATCATATTGTGTAATCCGTAATTCTGTAATTCCTTTTTATTAAATACAAGATTTTCTCTTTTTAATGTGTATTCCTCAAAAGATAAAAAATAATTTTTCCAAGCATGTAAGAATGATTCTTTAGATAAAAATATTTTAGGATTATTCATCAAATAATCACTGAGATCATTCAAAACAGAAGGCTTTTCAGAAATAAGTTTTTCTAAATCTTCTTTATCAACAAAATTTCTTATTTGATAATGATTTTTTTGACAAATTGATTTTAAAACATGCTCGTTGTGTATATCAAGAAAATAATTAATAAAAGATTGATGAGTTATATTAATTTGATTATTTTTTAAAATAAATAAGCCAGTCATTTTATATTTATCGTCAATATAACAATGGCTGGTTTCAGACAATATCTTTTGTTCAGATAATATATAATTTTCTGAACGATATCCCTTTTTTTCTTTTAAAGAAATGATAAAGCAACCATCATCTTCAATGATTTTTTTAGTTAGAAAATCATATTTTATCATAAATTGACTCCATAATCAGAAACATTATCTTCTAAATATTTGGTTTTCATATGTATAATTTTATTATTTATTGATTTTTTTTTTTCATTTTGATAAACCTGTATCAAATTAATAAATTCACTTTTGATTTCATCAGGAAAAGAATTAATCATATCGAATGTTGAAAACCCTTTATAATTTTTATTTTCTATCACAGATGTTCCAAATAAATCTAAACATATCTTAAAATTATCAATATTTGGCACTTTAATTGAGACTAATTTTGTAAAATCATTACCAAAATCATCATTAAATTCTTTTAAGTTTTTTAAGTTAAATCTTTTTCCATATTTTTTTAATTGTGACTCTAAACCACAAGACTTTTGACCATCAACAATGGTATAAAACTTTGATAAATAAATAACAGATTTAATAGAATTTTCTATTGAAATATTTTTTTCTTCATCATAATCTAATAAGTCAGTCATTTTTTTTCTAGCATTAATATGCTCAGCATGTTGTATTAAAATATCAAATACAGATTTATTTTGATCATTGATATGATTAACTGTTTTATAGACACTTTCTTTATGAGTTAACATCAAAGAATTAAAATAATCATCTTTGCTTGATTTAGCAGATAACATTAATACTGAGTTATTATCACCATCAAAATCATTAATGTTTTCTCTACAAACAAGCAATGCTTTTGTATTTTCCAAAAACCCTTCTTTAATGGAATGAGTTAATAAAGTATCATTAAACTCATTTTTTTCAAATAGATTTAATCCGTAATGCATTAAATCTCTAAAACTAGAAAAACTTTTTTCAGTACTAAACTTCATCACTTGTAAGTTGCCATGTTCACCAATTTGCTGTACAGACTCTTCTTCTTGATAAATAACAGGATTTCTTGTGATGTTTGCACCTGACCAAACAAGTTTAGAAACATAGGAAATTCCGTAAGCACCTTTTTTAATAGATTCAGATAAAGGAGTCTCACCATTGATATTGGCTGCTTGTACATCTGGGTAATATTTTAATATTTCCACCATGATATCAAACATATTTTGCTTAACTGCCTTCAGCAATGGTGTTTCAAACTCTTTATTAAAAACGTCAATTTGAGCACCTTTATTAAGAAGAGCTGTTACATGCTCTTTTCTTCTTTTAGAAATAGCATAGTAAATAGGTGTTTCATTATTGCCATCAACTTTATTAATGATATGAGGGTACTTATCTAATATTTTTTCAAATACATGTACATTATCATTATCAATGCATAAAAAAAGTATATTTTTACCAAATTCGTCTGTCATTTTTTCAAAAGGCACTTGAATTCTGATAAGATATTCTAACAAGTCTGTAGAAGCTTTTTTTTGAACAGGATCATCTGAAACTTGAGCGACATTGTGAATAATTTGTGTAATTTGTTTTTGACTGAGAATGTCAATTTCATCAATCACATCTTGCATTAAAAACAAATCAGCTTCTTCTTTTGAATTTTTCAGTGTATAATCAAACATGATATCTAAATCAGATGCGTTCATGTTTTGAAATACATCATCTTTTATTTTTTTAAATATAACATGAGCACCATTAAAAATAACTGAATCAATGAATGTATTTGGCACTTTTATATTAGAAAAATAATTAGAAAAATAATCAGGATTTTTTTTAATCAATGCATCCCATATCTTCTCATCATTATATAAAGCCATCATTTTAAGTAAATTATTACCATGCATATTTTGCTCTTTGATATCAGAAGGGACATGATATTGAACCAAATCTATTAATGCATTTTGTAAATTTTCAAACTCAATAGAATTATTTTTTTTCAAATTTTGATATACAGGCTCTAGCATAATGAACAATTTAGACACATGAGATTCTTCATTGATTTTTTCATTCCAATCTATTCTTTGAAAAACTTCTGTTTTCATCAAATCCAAAAAATTCAAAGAATCTCTATCATAACTGATGCTTGAATAAATCAATTTATGATTTTGAGCAACCAAGTCAAAATCTTTGTTTAATGCTTGAACACATTCTTTAAATATGTCATTTTTTTGATAATAATTAGAAAGATAAAAAAGAGTCCAACCATCTTGAGACTTTTCTTTTAAAATAGCTGGATTTTCTTTAATTTCCTGAATGATGATTGATTTATTTTTTTCAAAATTTTCTTCATCTTCAAAATAAGTGATAAACGTCTCAATCTTATTCATAATATTCCTAATTAAATTATCTCAATTTATTGGAATTCTTCAATCCAATTTTTTTCATTTCTACCATCACATCATTAACTACCATGTTTTCATTTTCTTCATTAAATTCTTTAAAAATTTTATCATAAGGATGTTTTCCATTATATGCTGGTTTTATCCATTGTTCAGGCTCTTCCAATAACATTCCTTGTATTCTTTTGGCATATACGGAATTTTTAGCCAATTTATCTTGTTTAAATCTTTCCAAAAAACGTTCAATCAAAACTTCTGTTGGATTATCTAAAAATATTTGATATAATTTAATATTATTTTCTAGACAAAAATTTCTAACATTGTTTGCGCCAGTAGGCTCTATAACCAAAACACCTTGCTGATTATTTTGCACTATATTCAAGAGTACTTGCTTAGAGAGTCCATAATAATTATTGCCCACTTTGACATATTCAACCAACTGCTCATTTTTAATCATAGATTCAAACTCTTTTTCTCCAATGAAATAATAATGCTCACCATTAATTTCACCTTGTCTTGCTGGCCTTGTTGTTGTCGTCACAACATTTTTAAAACCATAAGGACTTAATAAGTTTGCGAATCTTGATTTCCCCGTTAAAGATGGGCCTGTAACTGTTAAAATAATATTAGACATAATAACTCTCAGATCTTTTATTAAAACATTATAAAGAATAAAAAAATAAAATCAATTGTTTCTCAGATTTTCTGAAATTTTTTTGTATGAGTGTTTTCATGCACATCAATAGAATTTAAGATTTTTGCACTTTCTTTTTTTATTTTAGCCATCAAATGAAATTGATTCCAAAATTCAAAATGCATTTGTTTAAAAAATTCATCTCTTGACATTTTTTGAATATTCATATCTTGAGATTGATTTCTATAATCTAATAAATCAACATTGTTTTGTAAAAATATTGCTCCTGAAATGATTTCAGGAAAATGATTAAGCAGTTTTATTTGATTATGATGTGCATGCAAAGATCCAAATACATGATGAAGTCCTTTGAATGAACTGATTTTATTGCATGATATATCCAAGCCATGACATGTTGATGGAATATGTCTCAATGACCCTAACTTGTTAATAGCAGCATTAAAATATCCTCCTACTGACTGTGGTGCATATTCCAATGATTCTAATTGATTATTTTGACACAAAAAATTATTTGCCACAATATAAGGAACACCCTTTAAAGAATGAAATTGATTATCAGCACAACTAAACCCTCCATCAACATTAAAAAATTGAAATTTTATTTTAGTAAGATTTTTATTAGATATATTAACGTTTCCTTTGACATTCACAATATAGTGATGACCAGATTCTTTTAGTTTCTTAAAATAGTCTTCAGATAAATGATATTTTAAAATCATTTTTTGTAATAAATATTCATTGATAGTGTCATGAATATCAATAAATTCATAAGAATTATTATTTCTATTTTTTTGATATTCTTTATCATATTGCTTCAACCAATTCCAAATTTCAACATTTGTTTTAAGTATCATTTTATACTTTCCTATTTTTCTTATTTTTTACTTCGTTTTCTGTTTTATAACTTGTATTCAAATTTTCAATAATTTTTTTATTTTCTTGCCTAGCTTTTTCTTCTAAATGAAATTGATACCAAAATAGAAATTTTTTATTTTTAAAAAAATCATCATCAGTCATCTTTTCACATGATTGATTTTTATATTTCAATAATTTTTGATTATTTTGTAAAAAGATATCTCCATTGATAAATTCTGGAAAATATTCTAAAGATTCAATTTCATTATAATGTGCTCGCAAATCACCTGATATCATTCTGATTCCCTTTAATGAAACGATTTTATTCATTGAGATATTAATACCATTGAATGAATCTGGAGTATAATCTAGAGATTTTATTTGATTATTAGAACAATTAAAATAACCTTGAATAAATTGAGGACAATACTCTAAAGATATCAATTGATTATAATTACAAAAAAAATTCTTATGTACAAATCTTGGACAACCTTTTAGTGATATGATTTGATTATCTGAACAATTAAAAGTACCCTTAATATGATAAAATTGAAAAGGAATTTCTATTAATTTTTTATTATATAAATTACTAGAGTCTTTCACGTTGACAATGTATTGATGACCTTGGGTTTTTAAAATTTCAAAAAACCTATCTTCTTTGATTAATTCGTTTAGTAATGATTGATTTGTCATGTCATAAATATCAATGAATTCATATGCATTTTTTTTCATATTTTCTTTATAATTACGGTCATTTTTCTTTAACCAATGCAATATTTCATCTTTTGTTTTTAATATCATGATTAAACTTTCTTTCCTATTGTTTTTTTTATTAAATGCTTATTTTCATCTAACTTTAGATTATTAATAATTTTTGAATTTTCTTTATTTATTTTTTCTTGTAAATAAAATGGATGCCAAAATGACAAATCTTTTTGATTTAAAAATTCATCATCACTCATATTTTGAATTTTTATATCATATGATTGATGTTTATATTTTAATAATTCTAAGTTATGATATAAATAGATATTTCCATTTATGAAATCAGGAAGAAAATCCAATGATTGTATTTGATTATGATTACAATAAAGACTACCATTAATAGATTGAGGACAATACTCTAAACTTTTCAAATGATTATTTGAGCAATAAAGAGTAGTGCCTATATCTTTAGGTAAATATTCCAAAGAAATCAATTGATTTTCTGAACAATCAAATATATCACCAACTGATAGAGGACAACCTTTTAATGATATTAATTGATTATTAGCACAATCAAAGTCGCTATCAATATGATAAAATTGCATAGGTATTTGTGTTAATGCCCCATTATATAAATTAACATTTCCTTGAACACTTAAAATATATTGATGTCCTTGGTTTTTAAAATAGTCGCAAAATTCATCTGATAGTTGACAGTTTTTTTTCATGTTAACAATATCTATGAATTGATATGAAGCACTTTTAATATTTATTTCAAATTCATGATCATAAATCTTTAACCAATTCAATATTTCATTTTTATTTTTCAATATCATGTTAAAATCTCTGAATTATTTTTCATGTTGTATTATATCAATCCATCATGATTTATCAATGTTCTTCAACTTATTTTAACATCTATTTCAAGATAGAAATTTTTTTGTTAGTTAACATAAAGATTTTTTGAAAAAACCAACATTTCTTCTATCTCTAAATTTCTATTTTCTTTTTTAGCAGTCATGACATTTTTTCTTTTGACAGTTAATATATCGACATTTTTAAATTTTTTTATCAATTCATCTGAATAATGATTACTATAAATGAAAGGTATATCTTGTATTTTTTCTATCAATAACGTTTGAGCATGTAAATCAAATCCATTTTTATGATATTTATTTTCTATCATGTCTTTTGAATTTAGATAAGGTGGATCGAGATAATACAAACAGTCTTGTTGATATTGAATCGCAAAGCAAGATTGTTTTTTGAATTCTAAATTGAAAGATTGAAATAAATTATTTAACTCTTTAACTTTTATCTCAATTGTATCCATCATATGTTGAGAACTCCAATTAAAAGGAGTATTATAATTTCCTTTTGAGTTTTCTCTATAAATACCATTAAATGCATGTTTTTGTAAAAAGATTAATCGAGCAGATTGTTCAAGTGATATAGCCTGTTTATTATCATTAAATTTTTGCTTGATATGATTAAAATACAATTGAGCTTCTGATAAATCTTCTTTTTTAATCTTTAAATTTAATTCTTTAACAAGGTTAAAAAATACTTTTTCAATTTTTAAATATTCTTCAATCAAATCATCAGGGTTATGTTGAATAAATTGATAAGTTGAGATAAGAGTCTCATTGATATCTGATAAAACAATATGTTGGATACCTTGAATTTTTAAAATATCATACACATTTAAAAAGGAGCCCAATCCTCCTGAAAAAGGCTCGGCATATGATTTTATGTGATAGCTATTTAATTGATGAGTCAAAATTGTTCTCAATTCATCTCTTAACCAAGTTTTACCACCAATGTATTTAAAAAGAGGCTTTACCTTCATAATTAACTCATGATGTTATCAATCATAATTTGTACCTTTGTTTCGCCCATGAATTCATTGATTCCTAATGAATAAGTCACATCAATGAGAGATTCAGTGATAGGTTCATTATGGAAAAACCACATGGCTTCAAACTTTCGACCATCTTTCTCAAGATTCAATTTCAAATGAGCATCTTTTAATACTTTTTGACCAATAACTTTAAATTGTCCCATGAACAATGGTGGCATAAAACCTTGTCCCCATACTTCATCTCTGATCATCTCAGCAGTTTCACAATTGATAAATTCTGTTTCCAAGTCAAGATCAATTTCTTTAACATTCAACAAATCTTTACCATCAGCAAAATATTCAACAGACTCTTCAAATAGCTCTGTAAAATCTTTTAAAAATTCTTTCTTGATGGTCAATCCAGCAGCCATTGCATGACCACCAAACTTGACAATAATATCGGGCCTTTTTTTATAAACATAATCCAAGGCATCTCTTAAATGAATTTCTGGAATAGAGCGTCCTGAGCCCTTGATTTCTAGAGAATCATGAGTTGGTGCAAAAACAATGGTAGGACGATAAAACATTTCCTTAATTCTAGATGCAACAATACCGATAACGCCTTCATGGAAAGTTTCACTGAATGCAATTTTAACGAATTTACCCTCTTCTAAAGATGGTAAATCCATTGCTTCATCTTTCATATCTGACTCAATTTCTTTTCGACTCTTATTGATTTCATTGAGTTTTTCAGCGTATTTTTCTGCTGTATCATGATTGTCTGTTAACAAACAATTAATTCCAATAGTCATATCTTCTAGACGACCAGCAGCATTAATTCTTGGACCTAATCCAAAACCAATATCAGTCGTTGATAATTGATCATACCTTCTTTTTGCTACATTAATCAAAGCCAATACTCCAGGCTTAGTCTGTTTATTTCTAATCATATCCAAACCCAATCTCACTAATATTCTGTTATTTAAATCTAATTTTACAACATCAGCGATTGTACCAATTGCTACTAAATCTAACAAAGAAAAAACATTGGGAGCGGTTTTTTGATTATATATACCTATTTTAATCATATGCTCTCTTAAGGCAGCAAGCACATAAAACATGACACCACATCCTGCCAAACTTTTACTTTTAAATTGACATCCTGGCTGATTAGGATTGACAATACATTCTGCTGGAGGTAATTTATCTCCTGGAAGATGGTGGTCAGTGACCAAAACTCTCAAACCTTTTTTCTGTGCATGTAAGACACCATCATAAGATGATATGCCATTATCCACAGTCACAATGATGTCTGGATTTTTTTTCTTAATGGCTTCATCAACCACAGAAGGTGTTAATCCATAACCATGCACAAAACGGTCAGGGACAACATAATCAATATTGGCACCAAATAATTTGAGCCCTCTCAATGCAATGGTACAAGCTGTTGCACCATCCACATCGTAATCTGCAACAACACAAATTTTTTCTTTTTGTAGAATAGCTTTGGCCAAAATTTTAGAAGACAAATCTATATTTTTCATATTAGTAAAAGGCTCTAACTTTTGAACCAAATTAATATCATTAAAATTTTCAATGCCCCTAAGAGCATATATTTTAGACATCACTGGGTGAATATCTTGAACAATTAATGATTGATACACACTTTCAACAGATGAAAGATTTTTTAATTTGAAAACATTTAAATTTTGACTCATTCAATACTCCAAGATTGAACTGTAATCATATGTCAAAAGAGTAAAAAAGTCAATCCATGATGATTATGTAATATTTTGATAAAATTCAACACATCAATAAGGCTTCATTCTAAAAATAAATATGATAAAATCTAGATTGTTTTATGATTTTCTTACATCATATTTATAAAAATGAGGAGATGAAAGTTGTTAATTATTTTTTGGAGCAGTTGGAGCAGGTTGTGTAGATTTTTGTCTAATATCCAACATTTTATCAACAACAGTTTTTGCTGTTAATCCAGCAACTAAAATTTTTAAAGCAGAAGCAGAAATTGGGTCCATGAGATTTCCTTTTTTAAACTATTTTATGGTAAATTTTTTACAAGTCAATAATCCATGATAGAAACAATACAAAAATCTACATATCCCAAGAATTTTAAAATATCCAAAACTTCTTGTGTGAAACCAGCCTCTCCTTGTTTTAATTTGGTTCGAATGATTTTATGAACAGGCTTGGTGGTAAATTTTTCATAATACATGAGATTGACCAAATAAGAATATCTGAAATTTGATGACTTCACTTCTTCTTTAGGTTGAACAATTTGTTCAATTTCTTTTTCAATATTTTCTTCTTCTAAAAATTCTTGAAACTGTTCATCATGTTGAGCATCTCTAAGAGCCTTTTGCAATTTGATTTCACATTTATCATTTTCCAATGATTTTATGAGCAATAGTTTTTGATTAATTTGGTCTTTTAAATGTGGATGAGTATAAAGACCTTCTTCTAAAATATCTTTGGCTTGGTCAATTCTTTTATATTGAATATAGACCTCTGCTTCTGCCAATGGATTGATATCATCAGATAATAAAGAGCTACCCATGATTTCTGTAGGAGGAAATTCTGACTCTTTCAAATCATTTAAATCAATGAATTGTGAATCAGGTGTATCTTGTCTAAGCTTATCGAGCATTTTTTCAGTTAACATAATTTCATCCAGCTCTGATTGGACAGCTTTTTCTACAGAAACGGTACTTTTTCTATTAAATAAATTCATAAATCATCCCAATAATTTCCGATTGTAAATCAAAAATCAAAAATCATCAAGGTCTTTTACTAAATATCTTCCAGACAATAAATTCTCTAAAAGCCAATCAAATTTTTGCTTTTCTTTTTCTAATAAATTTTTCTGATCTTCAATCAATGATTCTTGTTGTGATAAAATGGTGGCGATGGAGCATTGCTCATTTTTATTGGGCATAGAAACCATAAAATTTTCTATTAATGATTTTGATAAATTTTTTGCTGTACTACCAGTAGCTATTTTAGCAAAATGATATTGATTATTATTTATCTGTAAGTTTAAATATTTTTTGTTAATTTTAAATGGTGATAACAAACCTAATCGTTGATTTTGAAAAATTCTATCTATTTCGTTTTTTATAATAGTAGTTGTACCTATAAAAGAAATATCTGGAGTTAAATCATCCATAGCAATAATTAAATCGTTATTAAATAATTCAAAATTATCATTTGGATTTTTTAAATAAGCTTGATTATTAGATTCATTACAATATTGTTTATTTAATAAAATATTACCAATTTTAATAAGTTTATATGAAGTTTTGTGATCATTAATATCTTGTCGATGAAATGCATAACCATTTTTAAAGTCAGCTACATTAATAATTTTATCTACATCCCAATCCTTCGGAATTTCCTTCAATTCCCCATTAATTTCAACTTCTTTCCAATTATCTTCTGGATTTTTATAAAGAACAGTTTGTCCATCAACTTCTTTTACACGTAGTCTTCCAGACAATAATTCTTCACTTAAGTATTGAAAACGAGATTCATACTTAGATATGAGTGATTCTATATCTGAGATGATTGATTCTTGGGCAGAGAGGATTGAGGCTATGGATGATTGTTGGGATTCTGAAGGATAATAAATTTGAATATTTCTTAAAACACCTAAAGTCATAAACTTTAATACGCCACCATCTGCTTTTAATTTTTGTTCTTCAATTGTTTTATTAAACTCAAAAAACAAAAAACTTTGGTTAATTTTATTTTTTGTTTTTATAAGTCCTAAATTTTTTATAGAGAAATCAAATGGCTTATTTTTTACAATAATTGGATTTCCAACTGTTCCAATCATTCCTAATAAAATATCGCCATTATCAACTTTAGATCTTCTACTATAATCTTCATGATCTTTTTCTGAAATAAATTTTGCTGAACTAAAATCAATTTGTCCATTAATTAAATTTTTAGTTGTTATAAAAGGTATACCTTTTTCAACAAATTTTGGAGATTCATGAGTTCCATCTCTTACATCACAAAGATTATTTAAACTATCAACATTCCAAAGTTTCGGAATTTCTTGCATTTCACCATTAATTTCAACTTCTTTCCATTGTGTATTTTTAATAAGTTTCATATTTTTTATTACTTGATATGAAATTTAAATTAAAAATTGATGTATTGTCAAATTTTATTTTTTTCTATTCATTCTTCTAACAGAAGCATCATACTGACAATCATTGACTTTATCTACTAAAGTCAACATAGCTGCTTCAGCACTTTCTATTGAAGGATAATTTTGAAGAAGCTCCGTTATAATAATTAGATGCCATCGTTACGTCAACTGATTGATTAAATACTTGAAATCATTTAAACTCAAAAATATCTTTGGCCTGAAATGGAAGATTGTAACGGTTTGGCACACAATAGGCATGCGTTCTCGTTATTTTTATTTCATTTTCAATAAAACCATCTGTTAAAATAAGGATAGGAGCATTTTTTGGAAAATCATTACTCATTTCCAAGTAATTAATTGCTTTTTGAATAACAGTACCCCCTCTGCCTTTTACCATGATTTTATTGACCAAATTTTTAACTAAAATATAGCCTTCATCATAAGGTTGAGCATCACAAAATATCAATCTAACTTCTTCGACATCTTGTGCTTGTGCATAAGATGAAATGGCACCTAGACATTTACCAATCAGCTCAGGGTCCATTGAGCCAGATGTATCCAAAATAATACCAAATGTTTTTGACATTCTCTCATATTCTTGTTTTCTAAAATAAGGAATGGGTATATCAGGTGATGAGGATTGTCTTCTTGAAGCACGAGCATAACTTCTTATTTTTTCTTCCAAAGGAAAATTTCTTGCAAACCAATCAGCCAATTCAACTTGCCAAGGAATAGGAGGTTGATTTAAAACCTTAATCTCCTCTTCTAATCCAGCAGGAATTAGACCTCTGCCAATTTCTTGATGCATTTGCAAGCCTCTCAAAAGACTTTGTTTACAAGCGTCTTCAAAATTTGCAAAATAGCCAATTTTCTCATCATAAATGATATCACATGATTTCTGATCACCAAGACCAGCTTTTCTATCCTTTAAAGTACCCATTTTTTTCATGAGCTTAGAATCTTTTGCAATCATGTTATAAATTTCATCTGCTGACAAACCCTTTAGATCTGAGTCAACATAAATAGAATCAGGTGGCAATCCAACCCCCATTTCAATAAGCCATGAGTTGATAACAAAATCACATGCAAGATTCCATATCAAATGATCTCTTCCTCTTCTTCTTTGATGATGATTAAGAGCAACATGCAACATTTCATGAGCAATGACAAAAATCAATCCTTGTTGATTCAATCCAGCAGCAGGATTGATTAAAATAGTTTCATTTAAAATATTGACAGCACCAATAGAAATATTGAATTGACGACAAATTGGAATATCATAAATAATTTTGAAATGAGAAGCCAAGGATGACAAAAGAGGATAATTCATCACAATGTATTTTCTTGCTTTGTAAACAGGAGAATCTTCATTTTCAATTTGATCTTGAGTTTTTCCAAGTTTATCCTTTAACTGAAACGTTCTCTTTGCTTGACTCACAATATGGTCAATAAAATATTCAGAAAAAGCTTTTTTTGCATTAATGCCAGCATACTCATTTTTTTCAATAGAAAACATCAAGTCAGGGGAAAAAACAATTGATTTGATTTTAGACCAAAGAGCATGATCACTATCTTTAATAAATTTAAAATCTTCTATGGTTGCACTTTCATTTTTAAATGAAACAAACCCAATTAAATCATTGAGTGATTTTAATGAATCTGGTAAAACAACATTGAAGTTATTTTGTATGTAAGAAGCACAATAGCATAAACATGCATGCTCTAATAATTTATTTTGTTCAGTCTTCTTATCACCTTCTTTAAAGTGTAATTTTTTATAAACATCTAAAGCAAAAAATGAAAAAAACATCAAAAACATGAAAGTCCAATCTTCCTCAGATTGCTTGAATCTTTTGTTTACGAAAATCACAGCTTGATAATCACTTTTCATGATGACTTTCAAAGGTTTACCTTGCAGTTCATACTTGATAAATGATGGATGATTAGAATCACAAATATAATAATCAAGCATATGAGACATGACACCCAAGATATGATGTCCACTTGCTCTATTCCATGCATCTTCAATGATATTTGTTTTTTTCATTTAATCACATTCAAAAGTTTAGGTAATTCTTTGCTCAAATCAATCATGAACCACTTAGGTAAATCTTGTGCACCATCATCAGGAGCAATAATCATAGAGCAATATTCATTGTCAATCAAAGATAATTTCTTCAATGAATTTTTAACTTGTACAACAAATTCTTTTTTCTTTGAAGTCATTTCATTTTCATTTTTAGGCAATTCTTTGACCAAATGTTCTCTAAAAGATTTCACCAAGAACATCAAAATATCTCTGTCTTCAGGTTTATTAGGCCAATCTTCATCACCAGAAATAAGTTTGGTAATAGAATACTTATATTTATATTTTTTCACAAAAGCTGTAAATTCTTGTGCATGAGATTCAGTTAATGAACCATACAACATCGATTGTACAATAGGTGTAAATATCAAGTCAATATTTTGATTGGGTAAATTATTCAAGCAAGCACTAACAGCAGACCATGAACGAGGTGTAGAAAAAGGATCTTCTGAAGAAGGAGGAATTTCAGTAGATAAATGAGAGGGTCTTGTTTGAATATAATCAATGACAAGTTGATGTTGATTGCTATTCTTGGCCCATTCAAGCCAAATTCTATGGTCTACTTTCAAATGAACGTGAACCATTCTGTTGATCAAAGCAGATGGAAGTTGTCTCACCAAAGCAGAGTCCGCCGCTCTGTTACCAGCACCAATGATAATAGAGCCTTTTGGCAAGTGATATTCTCCGACTCTTTGGTCAAGAATCAATGAATAAAATGATTTTTGAACTTCTGCACTTGCACCATTGAGTTCATCCAAGAATAACACAAAAGGTTTATCTCTAACAATCATAGATGGTGGAATAAAACGACTGACATTATCTTTAATTTGAGGAATACCAATGATATCTTCAGGTGCAAGGTTAGATCCCATGAGTGTGACACACTCCATTCCTAACTCTTCACAAAATTGCTCCACTGTTGAGCTTTTTCCAATACCAGGAGGCCCCCAAATAAAAATAGGCTTCACTGTTGCAAAATTCAACAGTGAGTCTTTCAATTCATTGATATTGAGTAAAACTCTTGCTTTCATAGATTTCCAATATTTATTAATTTTGAATTATATCATTGTTGTTTTATATGTGTCAAACACTTTTTTATATATCAAGTGCTGTCTGGTTTTATTTTAGTGAAAAATATGCAGATAAATTTTAAAATTCATGATTCAACATAAAATTTTTTTAAAAATCGACCTTTTGATGATCTATTTTTCAATTGCTTTTATCTTTTAATACTATAAAATCAAAGAGTTGATTCAAATTTAAAATGTTAAAAACAAAAGCAAAAATATTAAATTGGTTAGAATCACATGATTACCAATATGAAAAGAATATAAAAAATAATTCTTATGAATTCATTGATATTCATGATAAAGAAAATAAATCATTATTAAATGAATGGATTAAAAAAAATCATTTACCATCTGATTATTTTGATAAATTAAAGACAGAAGGGCATCAGTATATAATGAATGTTAAACAAAACATAGGAATTTCATTTAAATATTTAACAGAAATTCCTATACAATTTTTTCATATTGATGGTGATTTTGATTGCTCAGATAATAACCTCATATCATTAAAAGGTTCTCCTTTATATGTTGGTCGTAATTTTTATTGTTGTCATAATCAATTAAAATCTTTAGAATATTGCCCACAATTTATTGTTCATAATTTTGATTGTTCTAAGAACCTATTAACATCATTAGAATATGGACCTCAAATAGTGGGTGGTCATTTTGTTTGTGATCATAATCAATTAATTTCATTAGATCATTTTCCTGAAATTATTACAAAAGGAGTTTATTTACAAAATAATGAGAAATTATTAAAATATAAAAGTCAATCCAATGAACTTAGTATTCAAAATATGTCTGATGATGAGTTTTTAGATATAAGAGATTTTAAATTCTGGAAACAATTTCATTTAATGGAAAAAATCAAAAAAGAAAATAATCAAATTCTTGATGAGATAAAAATACATGATAAAATAGAAATTAAACCAAAAATGAAGAAGGTTTAAGCATGATATTTAAAAAAAAACATGAAATATTGTATTGGTTGAAAATTTATGATTATCAATATGAAAAGAATATAAAAAATAATGCTTATGAGTTGATTGATATTCATAATGATGATAATAAAATATTATTAAAAGAAATGATAATACGTGATAAAATATCTGATGATTATTTTGACACATTGAGATCAGATGGGCATCAATATATTCTGAATGTTAAAGCATCTGTAGATATATCTTTGAAACAATTAAATGAAATACCTATTCAATTTTATCATATAGCAGAAGATTTTGCTTGTGTTCGTAATCAATTACAATCACTCAAAGGTTGCCCAGAATATGTTGGCAGCTCTTTTTATTGCTACGGCAATGAATTGGAATCTTTGCAGCATGGCCCACAATATGTTCAAAATGATTTTTATTGTGATGATAATAAATTATCATCACTACAATACTGTCCTTATTTTATTGGCGGTTACTTTGATTGTTCTCATAATTGCATAACATCTTTACATTACTTTCCTCAAATTGTCCATCATCAAAAGGTTTCTTTACATGGAAATGAAGGTTTATTAAAATATAAAAATAAATGTGTTGATATGTCAGATCTTGAATTTTTAAATCAGAAAAATTTTTCATTTTGGTATGAATGTCATTTAGAAGAAAATAATCAAAACATCATTGAAATATTAGAAATCAATTTTCTAAAAAATAAAATCAATAAAATTTAAAAAATTTTTTATTGTATAGACAATAAAAACGGCATCATCTCTTTTCTCAGACTTTGTTTTTTTACCATCGTCAATTGATCAAAATGATTGAAGTCATCTGTAAAAATTTCATGATATTTTATTTTTTTGATGGTTTCAATTTTTAAATGATCAAATTTTTTAAAAATATCTTGCTTGTCATTTTTAATTATATATGCCTGAATGTTTTGAATATCAGTAGAAAATTCTTCATGGGCTGCATAAAAAATAAAATTGATGTTTTCCTCATCATTATTCAATGCAATCATGCTTAAATGTTTGAATTGGGATAAAATTGTTTGCTTCATGATGTTAGACGCCTCATCTTGAGGAGATCCAATCACATTGAGCAATAACAAACCGTCATGATTCATTTTCATAGAAATCTCTTTCATGAATTCTTGAGTCAACATATGACTGGGTATAGACTCACCATTGAAAATATCCATGACAATCACATCATACTGATTTGGATTATTTTTAATGAATTGACGACCATCTTGAATTACAATTTCAGATTGTAATTTAAAATATATTTTTGCAAATTCAGACGTATTGGGATTGATGTCTACCAAGGAAAGCTTAAAACAAGATTCATTCTCCAAATTCTTTGGGATCATACCAGCGCCAATACCGATAAATAGAATTTCTATTTTTTTATCACATGATTTTTTTTTAGCATATTCATAAATAATAGATTGAATGAGATAATGATAAGCTGTACTGCTTTGGTTATTCTTGTCTGAAATTCCTTGAGGCATACCATCGAGTAACATCATCTTTGTGACATTTTCTGATTTTTTATTCAAAACATGTAGTACTCTGACTTCTCCATAAGCACCATCTTTGATATCTAATGTTGATACTTTAAAATCTTCATTTTCTTTTTCTTGTAAATTATTTTTTTGAGGCAATAAGATAGCAAAAGGTACTAATAAAAATAAATAAATAACCTTTTTTTGAAATTGAATAAAATAAAATAAGCTTATTCCTAAAAGTAAAAAAGCATTAGCCCATATAATTTGCTTATAAGATAAAAACTGTAATAAAATAAATCCTGAGCATAATGCTCCGAGCAAACTACCAACACTACCAAACAAAGACAATAAACCTGCATTCCATCCTACCTGATTGTTTTCTTGATTGGTTGAGTTATTGACCAACACAGGACTTAGCATTCCCATCATAACCAATGGAATGAAAATCATGCTCATGGTTGCCAGCATTGTACCCATCCACAAAGGCAATATCAGATATAAAATATCTAGCTTTCTTAAAATATATGTTGAAAATAAAATAAAAAATGAAGATAGTATCAAAGCATGATAAATAGATTGATTTTCAATTTTTTTATTTTTTGATTTTTTAGCGCCTATATAATAACCAATCGATAAAGCTAACATAGTCACTGTGATACTACTGGTCCATACAAATAATCCAGTACCAAAAATAGGACTTAATATTTTAGCAGTAATTATTTCAATTGATAAAATTACAAAACCCACAATAAAAGATGTCATTAAATAAAATTGATTCATAGATTTTTCCATTTTTTCAAGAAATACAATATTTTATTTTATTGTCAATTATTTTGACAATTTTTGAATAGCAACTATAATAAAATGATAACTTTTATCATCAATATGAAAAACAATAAATATAAATTATATACTGACAGCTCTTACAATAAAAACAACTCAAGAATAGGTTGTATTGGAGGATATATTGAAAATTCTCAAGGAAAAATGATTGACTCATGGTCTGAACTCTTAGTAGATGGTCATTTTGGAGAGCATGAATTACGCTCTACTTTATTGGGAGTTAAAAAGTTAATTCAACATGGTATTCAAGATGTTGAATGCTTTACTGATAATCAAACCAATAGTATTATTTTATCGAGTGATTTATCAAAAAATAAACATACTTTTCGCTCTGCTAATTTAAAAGAAATTGAACCTCTATTAAAAAATTTTAAAGCAATTTCATTTACTTATATTCCAAGAGAAGAGAATACAAAAGCTGATTATTACTCAAGAAAAGCCTATGATTCCATTACACCTGAGCAATTACAAATGATACAAAAAAAATTAAAAAATAATATGAAATCAAAATGGGCTTCTATGGGTAAAAATGATGTCAATATTTTGAAAACAAAAATTAATGAAGTCAACGAAAAAATTTTAGTTGATATATTAGATGGCAAAGATCCTGTCATCATGACCAGTATGTTTATACCTAAGTCATCAGTATCAAATAAAGAATTAGATTATTTCTTGAAAATCAATAAATATATTGGCTCAAATCTGGATGCTAATTCATTACAAGTGATTGATCATCATAACATGAATGTCTACGGATATGATTTAGATCCAAAAGAAATGAAACGTATTGAAATTTTTTTAAATCAAAAACACTCACAATATTTAAGCAATTTTGATTTAATCTTAATCAAAGAAACTGTTCCATCTGAGTTACTTCATCCGATTGCTGTAGAAAAGATAGCGAACTATATAGCTGATAACTCACAAGATATTCAAATCAGCAGTAAATCAAAAGGTATTCTTGAAATGATAACACCTCGACCAGGAAATCAATTGATGGAAGTCTATAAATCAGCAAGCGAAAGACATTTTGCTTTTAAATTACTCGATGATGAACAAGAGCATCATATTTGTTTATTACCTCATAAAAAAATCGCACAATTTATTGCAGATTTAAGTGATTTCATGATTCCTAGACATGAAAACTTATTTTCAAATGAAAATCTTTCAGATGAAATGAAACAATTGTTTCAAGAAGAGCCAATGAATAAATTATTAATTTTTAAAAAAACATTGGAGCATTTCAATAAGTTTCAACAATTACCCGATCAACCAATGATTAAAAATTTTAGCATACCTTTAAAATTAGATTTAGAGTCAACCAGCTTTCAAACCATTAAAGATAAATTATTAGGTGATATCATGACGTTAGAAATACAAGAAATGAGAAAAGAATCAACCAATAATTTAAAAGAAAGAATTAAAGATAAAGTAGAGTCTTTGCAAAAAGAGTTTGGGTTTACCAATCAACGACCAAGACCATAAAAATTATTTATTTTTTCTAAATTCGTCTAAATCAATTAAATTATGATGAACTAATTTTTCTTTTTCCAACATCTCAAAAAGAATATGAGTTAATTGATTCGATTTTGTATTTGAAATTTTTTCTCTAACAATATCATGACCAATTGTTTTTAAAGAAGGCTTTTTAATTATTTTTTGATATTGATGACCATCAAACTCAATACCATATTTTTGCTCTTTATTCATAATTAATTTGATTGACTGGTAATAAATTGTAAATGAAGATATATTATCTTCAAATTTGATATCAAATTCTAAATACTCTTTGGAAAAAATCAGATTTTCAACCATTGAAAAATCCACTTCTAAAAAAGTCGGCTGATAATTTTTTAAAACTTCGGGATAAATATTTTTTTCATGTTTTAATAAAAACTCTATTGAAGCCGATTGTTTGGAGTCTATTATCCATGTGTAAAATGCATTAATAAGGTACGGTTTTAAATCAGTCATATATCTTTTTCTATTTCTTGTATCAAAAAGAAAAAAATCAAATAGTCAAGACACAATTTTATTTTTTAGATAAACGAACTAATTAATACATTATTTTAAATTCATCAAATCTTTTTTTAAGTTCAAGATTTTCTCATGATGATTTAGAATATTGATTGCACTGCCCTGAGTTTTTTTCTGTAAAGTATTTTTCAACTCAAATTCCAACAAAGCAATTCTCTCATTGATTTTTTCTCTTTTTTTATCTAATTTACTCATATCATTCTCCTATTTATAACAGAGGCACTAGGAATCGAACCTTTACATGTAGATTTTCAGTCTACCGTGCCGACCACGTACATCACATCAACATTAAGAAGAGGCACTAGGAATCGAACCTAGACTAACAGATTCAAAGTCTGCTGTGCTACCATTACACAATACCCCAAGTGTTGACAAAAGGAATCGAACCTTTACATGTAGATTTTCAGTCTACCGTGCCGACCACGTACACCACATCAACATTAAGCAGAGGCACTAGGAATCGAACCCAGACTAACAGATTCAAAGTCTGCTGTGCTACCATTACACAATACCCCAAGTGTTGAC
>JACCDV010362749.1_pt1 | contig 36586 bp, 28 predicted proteins | sample 7446131 | NCBI WGS metagenome assembly JACCDV01 (sample SAMN15323448, study PRJNA562643) | freshwater metagenome | isolation source: river surface water | place: USA:Blue River Watershed | collected 2017-08-17
AACGACAAGCCTTTCCTGACCGGTGAGCGCACGCAAGAGGGCTTCTACCGCGTCAAGAACGGTCTGGAGCAGGCCATCAGCCGTGGTGTGGCCTACGCCCCCTACGCCGATCTGGTGTGGTGCGAAACCGGCACGCCCGACCTGGGCTTTGCCCGTGAGTTCGCGCAGGCGGTGCACGCCCAGTGCCCCGGCAAGCTGCTGTCCTACAACTGCTCGCCCTCGTTCAACTGGAAGAAGAACCTGGACGACAAGACCATTGCGGCCTTCCAGGACGAGCTGTCGGCGCTGGGCTACAAGTACCAGTTCATCACCTTGGCCGGTATCCACGTCAACTGGTACAACACCTTCAAGTTTGCCCACGCCTATGCCCGCGGCGAAGGCATGAAGCACTACGTGGAAATGGTGCAGGAACCCGAGTTCGCCGCTCGCGAGAAGGGCTACACCTTTGTGTCGCACCAACAGGAAGTGGGCGCGGGTTACTTTGACGACGTGACCACCGTCATCCAGGGCGGCTCGTCCAGCGTGAAGGCCCTGACCGGCTCGACCGAAGAAGAGCAGTTCCACTGATCTGCTGCTGAAGGCACCTGTACGGGTGCCTCCACTTCACACAACCCGAAGCGAAAGCTTCGGGTTTTTTTCTGCAAGATGAGCGGCATTGGCACGACAAGCTTGCATTGACGGGAACACCACTTGCGATTGGAAAATGAGTATTTATAATTAAAATTCATTATTTTTAAAGGAGGATTCGCATGAAAAAATTCATGTTCCCATGGCTGGTCGTCGCGGTGTTGTCGGGCTGCGCCAACACCCGTTTCAACGTCAATGGTGAAATTGGCGTAGATGAAGTGCCCAGGTACGAAGATCGACAAACTTACTTCATCAGTGGCTTGGGTCAGAAGCAGACGGTTGATGCAGTGAAAATTTGTGGAAGCCCTGACAAGGTCAAAGCTGTCGCCAAAGAGCACACTTTCCTCGATGGTGTGTTGTCGGCCTTCACATTCGGCATTTACACACCCGAGACGGCACGCGTCTACTGCAAGTGACCGGTAGGGGCGCTGGTCCTACCGCTTAGGTGGGGTTGGCGCCCCAGCGATTGATGTGCTCGAGCGCACGCCTGGTTTGCCTCAAGCAACCAGGCGCTGCAGCAGACCCATCGCCGCACAAGCCCCAATCACCGTGACCACCCCCAGCTTCCATCGCATCAGCGCCCAGGCCGCCAACGCCGTGATGGCCACCGCCTGAAGGTCGGGGGCGCTGCCCAGGCCTTGCGGCCACAGCACATGTTGGCCAAAGAACAGCGCCAGGTGCAGGATGACGCCCACCACCGCCGCGGTGATGGCCGTCAGCGGGGCGGTCCAGCCCAGCTGGCGCTGGGTTTGCTCGACCAGCGGGCCCGGCGTGCTCTCTCCCAAAGCCAGGCCATCGATCATTTGCGCGGCGCTCAGCCAGCCGTCTTGTTCCACCACTCCTTGCACCGCATAGGGCAGCACCGCATACGCGCCCCCATAGGTCAACCATGCCGCCTTGGTGAAGAAATCAGGCCCATGTCGTGGACCTGATCGGCAGTGGGGTGGTCAACGACCTTTGGGCTTGAGATCCCAAGGGGGTCGGCTGGATCTGTTTCGATCAAGTCCTGAACCGATGGATGCCCACATAAAGGGTCAGCGACGGCACATCACTTGGTGCATCGATCTGTTCAGGACCTTCATGATGCAAAAAACATTCAATTCTTAAAATTTAAGCATCTCTACAATGTGACTCAGGTGTGATATGCCATTCTGGCGACTCAGTTGCATTCATCAATCTGCTCGGTTGATGGGGTCCAGGTCAATGCAATTTTCAAGAAGTTTTTGATGAACACAAGCCCTAGGGAATCGGTTCGGTCGAACGACCATTTGAGCGAGGAACTCAAGCATCATTTGAAGGAATTCGCACAGGCTGACAATCGGATGGCTTTTGTGCAGCTGGGCATGACCTTGCTGGCTTACACACTGGCCTTGGTGCTGTTCGCCCTGGGTTGGTGGCCCATTGCCATTGCCTTGACCGTCGGTATTCAGATCCGAATGTTTGTGATTTTTCACGATGCCATTCATCGCGCTTTCTTCCAGAAGTCCGCATGGAATGAGAAGTTGGCGCGATGGCTACAAGTGCTGACCTTGACCCCATTGGGATCATGGCGCATGAACCACCTTGCGCACCATCAGCACATGGGTGATCTTGATTACAAAGACATCGCCGACACCATTTTCTTCACGCGATCCCAATACGAGGCCTTCCCGGTAACGAAACGCTGGTTCTGGCGGGTCGTGCGGTCGCCGGTGGTCTTCTTTACCGTGGTACCCGCCTATCAATGGGCGATTGAATACGCGCTGATTCTGGGCAACCGATGGATCTGGTTGGGTTGGGCTTTGCAGCTGAGCATTGCCTGGTGGATATCCCCGTGGTATTTGCTGGCGTTTTACCTGACCACCATCGCAGGGTTTGGTCTCTTTCATCTGCAACACGCCATCACCCCTGGTTATCGAAAAACCAAGCAGGGATGGAGCAAAGAGCAGGCAGCCATCGAGGGCTCGACTTGGTTGCGATTGCCTGCCCCCTTTCGCTGGTTCACGATGGGCATCGAATACCACCATGTCCACCACTTGATGCCCAGCATTCCAGGCTATCGACTGGCCCAATGCCATCGCGAGGCGCCTTCGGGTTCTTGGGACCGGGTGACCCAGGGTAGACTTGGTAACAGTCTTCACGCATTGACCCACGTCATGTGGGATGAGCGGACAAATGACTTTGCCCGTTTCTGAACATTTGGACAGATGCCATGAGCACCACAACTTTCACTGACCCTGTCGAGCGTGTCCAGCAATTGCGGCAGGTCCCGTTTCTGGCGCATTGTCCTGACGATGACCTCTTGCAGCTGGCTCTTGCCAGCCGGATCCTGACATTTGAGCCGCATCAGATATTGGTCAAGGATGGGGACGCGGCTGACGATTTGCTGATCCTGCTGGAAGGTCATGCCGATGTGATCAAGCAGGACGGCGCTGGTGCTTCGGCACATGTGATTGCACAAGTCAAGGCCGGCGATGTGGTGGGCGAGATGGCATTGCTGGACGAAGGCCCACGATCGGCTACCGTTGAAGCCGTCACGTCCGTGAAGGCGCTGGCCATTCCACTTGTGTCCATTCGACAACTGGGACAAAGCAACCCGGCCGTCACCCGCGCCTTGTTGAGCCTGGCCTCGGTGCTGGTTAACCGAATGCGGCATGCCAATCAAAGTGTCGTCGAAGGCCTACAGCATTCGCTCGAGCAGGCGCACATGCGTGCGACCATGGGGCGCTTTACGTTCATGCTGATGGTGACGTATTCGCTCTACACCTGGATTCTGGGCACGGCGACCCAGATGAAGGAGGCACTCGGGCGCAGTGAATTTGTCACCGTTCCCGTGATCATCGCCACCACGCTGATCTTGATCTGGTTCATGCGAACCACTGGTTACGGCCCCGCATTCTTCGGCGTCAACCTGGTTCGTTGGCGACGTCAGTTGCTGGAGTCTTTGGGCCTGACGGGCTTGCTGATGGTGATGTGTCTGGGAATCAAGTGGGGGCTGCTGACCTGGGTGCCATCGATGCAAGGCATGCCGCTGATCCAGATGGCTGGCGGCGGGACAGCGAACACGCCTGCTGCTCAGTTCCAGCCCTTGCTCACCTTGGCCTATGTGATCTTTGCGCCGTTCCAGGAATTGATCTACCGGGGAGCGTTACAAGGCACGATGTCCCATTTCCTCACCGGTCCGCGGCGTCACCTCCTGTCCATCCTTGGATCCAACATCATTTTCTCGGCTGCACATTTGTACATTTCGCCGGGCTTGTCGGTGACCGCGTTTTTTGTCGGCCTGTTCTGGGGGTGGATGTATGCACGCCACAAGAGCCTGTTGGGCGTTTCCCTGTCGCATGTGCTGCTGGGATTCTGGGCTTTTGAGGTGGTGGACCTGGGCGTTTTGGAGTAAGGGGTGCGTTGGCAGCAAAAGCCCACTGGGGCGCCCCGTCTGCCTCAAACGCTCAGCCTGTTAGCCATTGCAGGCTCAAGCCCAGCACCGCGCAGCCCCCGATCACCGGCATAACCCCCAGCTTCCATCGCATCAGCGCCCAGGCCGCCAACGCCGTGATGGCCACCGCCTGAAGGTCGGGGGCGCTGCCCAGGCCTTGCGGCCACAGCACATGCTGGCCAAAGAACAGCGCCAGGTGCAGGATGACGCCCACCACCGCCGCGGTGATCGCCGTCAGCGGGGCGGTCCAGCCCAGTTGGCGCTGGGTTTGCTCGACCAGCGGGCCGCCCGCCAGGATCAGCACAAACGAGGGCAAGAATGTGAACCATGTCACCAGCACCGCCGCCATCGCACCGGCCAGGGCCAGGTGCTCGGGCCCCAGCAAGGCCAGCTGGTAGCCGCCCAGGTAGGCCACAAAGGCCACCACCATGATCAGCGGGCCCGGCGTGGTCTCGCCCAAAGCCAGGCCATCGATCATTTGTGCGGCGCTCAGCCAGCCGTGTTGTTCCACCGCCCCTTGCACCACGTAGGGCAGCACCGCATACGCGCCCCCAAAGGTCAGCCATGCCGCCTTGGTGAAGAACCAGGCCATCTGGGTGAAGGCATGCGATCCGCCGACCCAGGCCAGCAGCGCGGCCATGGGCACGGCCCACAGCAAGGCGCCCGCGCCCAGCACCCGCCACAGGCGTGACCAGGCGAAGCGCGCGTGCGGCGGGGGTGGGGTGTGGTCGTCGATCAGGGCCGGGGGATGGGGGGCTGCGCTGGCCGCATGCGCCTGGCCCAGCGGCCATTGAGAAGGGGCCAGGCGGCTGCCCAGCCAGCCGCTGGCCGCGGCCAGTGCCAGGATCAGCGGAAACGGCAGGTTCAGCAGGGCCAGACCGGCAAACGACCCCAGGGCGGTGGCCCACAAGCAGGGCGTGTGCAAGGTGCGCGCGCCCAGGCGGTGCGCGGCTTGCAGCACGATGGCGACGACCGCTGGTTGGATGCCCGCAAACACCCCGGCCAGCAGCGCCGTGTCGCCAAAGCGCAGGTACAGCCAGGAGAGCAAGACCAGCAGGCCCAGCGAAGGCAGCACGAACAGCACGCCGGCGGCAATGCCTCCCCAGGTGCGGTGCAAGAGCCAGCCCAGGTAAGTGGCCAGCTGCTGGGCTTCAGGGCCCGGCAGCACCATGCAGTAGTTGAGGGCATGCAGAAAGCGCCGCTCCGACAGCCAGCGCCGCTCGGTCACCAGTTCGCGGTGCATCAGGGCGATCTGACCCGCCGGTCCGCCAAAGCTGATGCAGCCGAGCTTGAGCCAGAAGCGCAAGGCCTCGCCAAAGCTGGGGGCGGCGGGAGGGGCAGGGAGGGGCGATGTGGAATTCATCCTGGTGCGGGGCGGCGGCCGTGCCAACAAGTTCCCCCGATCTTGGCACAACAGCCGGGGTGTCATGGAGGCGTCTGTCAGGGCTTCGCATCGGCCCATGCCTGGGCCTAACATGCGTTCAGCGATCAACCATGGAGACCCCCAACATGCACACCCTCCACCTGTCCCGTCGTCAATGGGGCCTGCTGGCCCTGGCCGGTGCCCTGGCGCCCTCGTCCTGGGCCCAGGCCGAACGCACCGTGGTGGTGGCCCCATTTCCGCCAGGCGGGCCGGTGGACATGCTGGCGCGGGTGTTGGCCGAGCAGGTGGGCCGGCGCACGGGCCTGGCCTCGGTGGTCGAGAACCTGCCTGGCGGCGCCGGCAACATCGGCATCGACCGCGTGCGCAAGGCCCGGCCTGATGGGCGCACCGCACTGGTCATCCCCGCTGGCAACCTGACCATCAACCCCACCTTGATGAGCAACTTTCCGTTCAACATCGAACGGGATTTTGTGCCAGTGACCATGCTGGCCAAGGCGCCCAATGTGCTGGTGGCCTCGCCCGCCTCGCGCATCCGCAATGTGCGCGATCTGCTGGAGCAGGCGCGCGCCAAACCAGGGCAGCTGGCCTACGCCTCGCCGGGCATTGGCAGCGGCTTGCACCTGGCTGGCGAGCTCTTCAAGCAGCAGGCCAACGTGGACCTGGTGCATGTGCCGTACAAGGGCACCGCGCCGGCGCTCAACGATGTGATGGGCGGTACGGTGCCGCTCATGTTCACCAACCTGCCAGCCGCCTTGCAGCAGATCCGCAGTGGCAAGCTGGTGGCCCTGGGCGTGACCGACGCGCAGCGCGATCAGCAGGTGGCCCCCGAGATCCCCACCCTGGCCGAGCAAGGGGTGCCGGGCGTGGTGGTGACCTCGTGGTACGGCGTCTTGCTGCCGGCGGGCACCCCGCCCGAGGTGCAGGCGCAGTGGCTGCGCGACGCCGAGGAGGCCTTGGCACAGCCGAACGTGCGCGAGAGCATGAAGGCGCAGGGCCTGAGCACCGTGTTGATGAAGCCCACCGAATTCGGCGCCCACATCAAGGCCGAAACCGCCACCTGGGCGCGCATCATCCGAGCGCGCAACATCACCGCCGAATAAGCTGGGGGTCGGGCAGGGCGCTGCGGCGTCTGGCTTACCATTGGGGCATGGCTTCGCAACCCCTGCCGCGCCCCGATCGCACCCCTGCCCAGCTGCCCACCGATGGCGCCGACATCCTGGCGCTGGCGGCGCGCTCGCTGTTTGAGGTGCTGGGCCGCTCCAGCGAGGGCATGCTGCTGGTGGACCGCCAGGGGGTGGTGGTGTGGATCAACGACCAGTACCGTCGCTACCTGCCAGCCCTGGGGTTTGAGCGCGAATCCGATTTTGTGGGCCAGCCGGTGTCGCGGGTGGTGCAGAACACCTTGATGCACCGCGTGCTCGAAACCGGGCAACCCATTCTGATCGACCTGCTGACCAACCGCGCGGGCACCTTTGTGGTCAGCCGCTTTCCGCTGCGCGACGAGGGCGGGCAGGTCATTGGCGCCTTGGGGGTGGTGCTGTTTGACCAGCCGCAGGCGACGCTGCAGCCGCTCATGACCAAGTTCGCCATCATGCAGCGCGAGCTGGATGAAGCGCGCGATGCCTTGGCGCTGCAGCGCCGCCGCGCGGGGCCCACCCGCCAGGCCAAGCACAGCTTTGCCAGCTTTGTGGGCAGCAGCCCGGCAGCCACCGAGGTCAAGCGACAGGCGCGCCGCGCCGCGCAGTCCAACAGCCCGGTCTTGCTGCTGGGCGAGACCGGTACCGGCAAGGAGTTGCTGGCGCACGCCATCCATGCGGCGTCCGCTCGGGCCCACAAGCCGCTGGTGAGCGTGAACATTGCCGCCATTCCCGAGACCTTGCTCGAGGCCGAATTCTTTGGCGTGGCGCCCGGCGCCTACACGGGTGCCGAACGCAAGGGGCGCGACGGCAAGTTCAAGCTGGCCGATGGGGGCAGCCTGTTTCTGGACGAGATTGGCGACATGCCGATCGGGCTGCAGGCCAAGCTGCTGCGCGCGCTGCAGGAAGGCGAGATCGAGCCCCTGGGCTCCAACCGCCTGGTGGCCTTTGATGTGCGGGTGATCGCCGCCACCTCACGCGATCTGGCGGCGTTGGTGCGTCAGGGCCTGTTTCGCGAAGACCTGTTCTACCGCCTGCATGTGCTGCCTCTGCGGGTGCCGCCGCTGCGCGAGCGACCCACCGACATCCCGGCGCTGGTGGAGGTGCTGGCCGATGAAATCTGCTTGCGTAACGGGTATTTGAATCCCGAGTTTTTGCCCGACGCCCTGGCCTTGTTGATGGGTCAACGTTGGCGGGGCAATGTGCGCGAATTGCGCAATGTGGTCGAGCAGGTGTTGCTGCGGGCAGAAACCGATCGCGTGGGGGCCGATTTGGTGGCCTCGGTGCTGCGCGAAGCTGGGGTGAGCGAGTTGGCCCCGCCGCGCAGTGTGCAGGCGCCCATGCCGGCCAGCCCCTTGCAAGGTCCGGACCTGCGGCCCCTGGCCGAGCAGGTGGCCGAGTTGGAGGCTCGGGCCTTGGCCGCTGCCCTGGCTGCCTCGGGCGGCAACAAACTGGCGGCAGCGCGCGCTTTGGGCATCTCGCGCGCCAAACTCTACGATCGCCTGGCTGCCCTGTCGGCCTCTGACGCCACCCCCGACGTGGCACTTCCCCCTTCTGGCCTCTGATGGCCTGTTTCGCCATATCTTTCAGCCTCTGTATGGGGCGCTGAAACATACAAAAGGTATACAAGCAATAGATGTCGCTATGATGCCCAGCGGGTCTTGCGCGGTGAGTCGGCTCCATGGGGAGGCCACCGCAGCAGGGAGGAGAACAGGCCATCGAGCACATCATGACCCCAAGCATTGACGCCAACGCGTGTTTTCAATTGGCCCAGGCGGCCTTCAACTGTCCACAACCCGATCAAGCGCGTGGACTCTTTCTGCAGGCGCTCGAGCGCTATGACGAGGCCGTGGCCGCCGAGCCTGGCAATCCCATCTTTCTCTACAACCGTGGCCTGCTCCTGCAGCACATGGAACGCCATGAAGAAGCCCTTGTCTGTTACGACCAGGCCTTGCAGTCACGGCCCCGCCATGCAGACACCTTGAACAACCGGGGGACGGTGCTGCTGCGCCTCAAGCGCCATGCCGAGGCACTGGCCTGTTTTGAGGCCATTTTCCAGTTGGCCCCAGACCACGCGGATGCCTACAGCAACGCCGTTCTGGCCTTGCTGGCGCTGAATCGGCCCAAGGACGCGCTGACCAGCGCACGCCGTGCCGTGGCCTTGCGACCGCAACAGGCCGACGGCCACAACCACGAGGGGCTGGCCCTGATGGCGCTGCAGCGCCCGCAAGAGGCGCTGAGCTGCTATGACCGTGCCCTGGCCTTGCAGCCTGACCATGCCCGCGTCTGGCTCAATCGTGCCAATGCGCTGGTGGACCTGGGCCAATTGAGCCAGGCCCTGGTGGATGTGGAGCGCGCCATGGTGCTCAATCCCCAGGATCCGCAAGCGCCCTGGCTCAAGGGGCTGTGCCTGCTCAAAAGTGGTGTTTACCCGATGGGTTGGGCGCTGTACGAATGGCGCTGGAAGCGCGATGACTTCACATCGCCACATCGCGGCTTTGACGCTCCCCAATGGTCGGGCGAGCCCATGACGGCCGGACAAACCTTGCTGCTGCATCACGAACAAGGCCTGGGCGACACCTTGCAGATGTTGCGCTATCTGCCATGGCTCAAGGCCCTAGGGGTGCGGGTGGTGGCCGAGATGCCGCGTGCCCTGTTGCGCTTGATGCGGCGGATGCCCGGCATCGACGAATGCGTTCTTTGGGGCACGCCCCTGCCCGCATTCGATTGGCACTGTCCGATGATGTCGCTGCCGCATGCTTTGCGCGACAAGGTGCAGGGCGTCCCACCGCCCTTGCAGCCCCTGCCCCTGCCCGAGGGGGTGTTGCGCGATTGGGCCGCGCAACTGCCCCACAGCCGCGTCTTGCGGGTGGGCCTGGCCTGGAGCGGCAGCTCCGCCCATCGCAACGATCGCCTGCGCAGCATCGCATTGGCGGATCTGCTGGCACATTTGCCCGCCGGGATCGAGTACCACGTGCTGCAAAACGAAGTGCGCGAGGGCGACGAGGCGGCGTTGCGACAAAGCGATTTGATCGATCACCGCCATGACCTGCACGACATGGTCGATGCGGCCGGCCTGTGCGCTCGCATGGACCTGGTGGTGGGGGTGGACACCAGCCTGGTGCACCTGGCCGGCTCCCTTGGCGTGCCCACCTGGGTGCTGTTGCCGCAGGTGAGCGACTGGCGCTGGCTGCAAGACCGACGCGACAGCCCCTGGTACCCCAGCATGACCTTGTACCGGCAAGGTCCCTCGCGCGGCTGGGCAGCGGTGCTGCAAACGCTGGCGCATGACCTGGCGCAACTCGCGGGCGTGGCGCCGCCAGACGCCCACCCGCAAGCCTTGGTGCAATACCGTGAGGCGAACCAATGCTACGACCATGAGCGCATGGCCGATGCCCTGACGGCTTACGACCAGGCGGTGGCCCTGGCACCGAGCGAGGCGCGGTTTTACAACAACCGAGGCAACACACTGCTGGCCCTGGACCGACCGCTGGCGGCGCTGGAGAACTACGACCGGGCCTTGCAACTGGCGCCCGATTTTTTGGATCCGCTCAGCAACCGTGGATTGGCCCTGCAGGCCTTGGGCCGTGACGCCGAGGTATTGGCGGCATTGCAAAGGGTGGCCGAGCGAACGCCTCAGGACCCGAGTGCGCATCTGAATTTGGGGCTGGTGTGCATGGACCAGCACCTGCTCCAACCCGCTATCCAGAGCTTCGAGCGTGCCTTGGCGCTCGATCCTGGCCATGCCGAGGCGCACTGGAACCTCTCGATCGCCTGCATGCTCGATGGCCAGCTGCGCCGGGGGTGGGCCCAAGCCGAGTGGCGCAAGCACCAGCCCGATCACATCCGGACCCAGCGGCGCTGGCCCACGCCCGAGTGGCTGGGACAAACCGATCTGCGCGGCAAGACCCTGCTGCTGCACCACGAACAAGGCCTGGGCGACAGTCTGCAGATGGTCCGCTACGTGCCGATGTTGCAGGCCATGGGGGCGAGGGTGCTGATGGACATGCCCATGCCGCTGGTGCCCTTGCTGCAGCAACTGCCAGGGGTGCAGTGGCTGGTCGACGGTCAGCCTCTGCCTCCCCATGACCTGCACTGCGCCATGATGAGCCTGCCCTATGCGCTGCGCGAGCACCTGCCCGAAACGCCCAATCCGGCGCCCTACCTGCGAGCGCACCCGGAGCTGTGCACACAGTGGCAGGCGCACTTGGGCCCGGCCCAAGGTCCAAGGGTAGGCTTGGCCTGGCGTGGCAGTGTGGCGCATCGCAACGATGGCAAGCGCAGCCTGGCCTTGTCCGAGTGGTCGGGGCGCTGGCTTCCCGGCATCGAGTACCACGTGGTGCAAAAAGAGCTGCGCGAAGCGGACCGCCCCGCCTTGGCAGCCAGCCCCCTGCGCGTGCACAGCGATGAGCTGCTGGACTTCAACCACACCGCCGCCCTGTGCGCCGCCATGGACCTGGTGATCACGGTGGACACCAGCGTGGTGCACCTGGCCGGCGCCCTGGGCCGGCCCACCTGGTTGCTGCTGCCCTATTCGCCGGATTGGCGCTGGCGACAGGCGGGGGACCGCACCCCCTGGTATGGCAGCGTGCGCATTTTCCGCCAGGGCCCCGATCGGCAATGGGCGGGGCTGCTCGATCAGGTGACGCATGCCCTGCAAGCCTGGCGACAAGCCCGTGAGTTGCTGGCGCCAACTGTCTGATTATCAATCAATGTATGAAATAAATACATCAATCGCCTGATAATCAGACAACTGATGGATCGCAGATGCTTGGCAGGGCGACATTTTTCCCAGACAAATCAGGCACTTGCCACGCGGTGCGGGTTTGGCACGAAAACTGCAATTTCTTGAACATTCATCGACCAACCAGGAGACCGTTCATGTTCCGTCGTCATCTTCTCTCTATCGCGGCCTTGTCGCTGGCCGCTGGGGCCGCCATGCCGGCACTGGCCCAGGGCAAAGACATCAAGATCGCGCTCATTGCCGGCAAAACCGGCCCCCTCGAGGCCTATGCCAAGCAGACCATTGTGGGCTTCAACATGGGCCTGGAATTTGCCACTGGCGGCACCATGCAGGTGGCCGGCCGCAAGCTGGTGGTGCTGGAAAAAGACGACCAGACCAAGCCCGACGTGGGCAAGAGCCTGCTGGCCGCTGCCTACGGTGACGAGAAGGTCGACATTGCCGTCGGCACCACCGCCTCGCCGGTGGCCCTGGCCATGCTGCCAGTGGCCGAGGAATACAAGAAAATCCTGCTGGTCGAACCCGCTGTGGCCGATTCCATCACGGGTGACAAGTGGAACAAATACATCTTCCGCACGGGCCGCAGCAGCAGCCAGGACGCCGCGGCCAACGCCGCCGCCCTGGACCAGGCCGGCAACTCGATTGCCATCCTGACGGTGGACAACGCCTTTGGCCGCGACGGCGTCAAGGCCGCACGGGCCTTCACCAAGAAGGCCAAGATCGTGCACGAAGAGTACCTGCCGCTTGGCACGACCGACTTCACCGCCGGTCTGCAGCGCATCATCGACAAGCTCAAGGACCAGCCGGGCAACAAATACCTGTCGGTGGGCTGGGCCGGCAGTCCCACGCCCTTCCCCAAGATCGCCGACCTCGAGCTGGAAAAGCGCTATGGCATCAAGCTCGCCACGGGCGGCAACATCCTGCCTGCCATGGTGGCCTACAAGAGCTTCCCTGGCATGGAAGGCGCGCTGTACTACTACTTCGGCATCCCCAAGAACAAGGTCAACGAGTGGCTGGTGGCCAACCATTACACCCGCTACAAGCAACCGCCGGACTTCTTCACCGCCGGTGGCATGAGCGCGGCGATTGCGGTGGTCGAGGCCTTGCGCAAGACCAATGGCGACACCAACACCAACAAGCTGATTGCCGCCATGGAGGGCATGAGCTTTGAGACGCCCAAGGGCAAGATGACCTTCCGCAAGGAAGACCACCAGGCCATGCAGAGCATGTACCACTTCCGGATCAAGAGCGACCCGGCCTTCCCCTGGGGCGTGCCCGAACTCGTGCGCGAGATCAAGCCCGAGGAGCTGGACATTCCGATCACCAACAAGCGTTGATCCCAACATGCTGCAAACGCGCGAGCTGACGATCCGTTTTGGCGGCCATGTGGCCGTCAATTCGGTCAGTTGCACCTTCGAGCCCGGCACCCTGACGGCCATCGTCGGCCCCAACGGGGCTGGCAAGACGACCTATTTCAACCTGATCTCGGGGCAGCTGCCCATGAGCGCAGGGCAGGTCTTTCTGGACGGGCAGGACCTGAGCCGCTTGCCGGCTTCGGCGCGCACCCGCGCCGGGCTGGGGCGCGCGTTTCAGCTGACCAATCTGTTCCCGCACCTCTCGGTGCTGGAGAACGTGCGCCTGGCGGTGCAGGCCACGCAGCCGGGCGCGCACTGGCGCGGCCTGAACCTGTGGAGCATCTGGAGCGACCACCGCGCGCTGACCGAGCGGGCACAGGCCATTTTGGCGCAGGTGCACCTGAGCGACCGGCAGGACCTGCCGGTGGCCAGCTTGCCGCACGGCGACCAGCGCAAGCTGGAAGTGGCCCTGCTGATGGCCCTGGACCCCAAGGTGTACATGTTTGATGAACCGACTGCCGGCATGAGCCACGACGAGGCACCGGTGATCCTGGACCTGATCCGCCAGCTCAAGCGCGAGCGCAACAAGATCATCTTGCTGGTCGAGCACAAGATGGACGTGGTCCGCGAACTGGCCGACCGCATCATCGTGCTGCACAACGGCACCTTGGTGGCCGACGGTGACCCGGCCCAGGTGATGGCCATGCCGGTGGTGCAAGAGGCCTATCTGGGCAAGGCCGCCAGTGCGCAGGAGGCGGCCGCATGAGCGCTCCCCAAGACGACCTGCTGGTGCTGCAGGGGGTGCACACCCACATTGGCGCGTACCACATCCTGCATGGGGTGGACCTGCGCGTGCCGCGCGGCCAGCTGACCATGCTGCTCGGGCGCAACGGCGCGGGCAAGACCACGACCTTGCGCACCATCATGGGCCTGTGGCGCGCCAGCGCCGGCACGGTGCGGCTCAATGGCGAGGACATCACGCAGGTGGCCACGCCCGATATTGCCCGCCGCAACATCGCCTACGTGCCCGAGAACATGGGCATTTTTGCCGACCTGACGGTGCGCGAGAACCTGCTGCTGGCCGCGCGCCGTGCGGCCTCGGCCGCGCAGATGGACAGCGCCCGCCTGGACTGGATCTTTGGCATGTTCCCGGCCATGAAGACCTTTTGGAACCACCCGGCGGGCAAGCTCTCGGGGGGGCAAAAGCAGATGCTGGCGGTCTCGCGCGCCATCGTCGAGCCGCGCGACCTGCTGATCGTTGACGAGCCCAGCAAGGGGCTGGCGCCGGCGATCATCGACAACATGATCGAGGCCTTTGCGCAGCTCAAGCGCAGCGGCGTGACGCTGCTGCTGGTGGAGCAGAACCTCTTTTTTGCCCAGCGCCTGGGCGATCAGGTGGCGGTGATGGACGACGGCCGTGTGGTCCACACCTCCAGCATGCAGGCCCTGTCCAACGACACGGCGCTGCAGCAATCCTTGCTGGGACTCTCGTTATGAAATGGCAAGACTTGGACTGGCGCCCGCTGTTGCTGGTGCCAATGGTGATGTTGCTGGCCTGGCCGCTGGTCGGCTCCACCTCGACCTGGGTCACGCTCACCATGGCGGGCCTGGCCATGGGCATGATCATCTTCATCATGGCCTCGGGCCTGACGCTGGTGTTCGGCCTGATGGACGTGCTCAATTTTGGCCATGGCCTCTTCATTGCCGTCGGGGCTTTTCTGGCCACCTCGGTGCTGGGCCTCATGGGGGACTGGACCGGCAGCGGCGACTGGACCCTCAACCTGATGGCGGTTGGGGCGGCCATGCTGGTGGCGATGGCGGTGGCGGGGGCCATTGGCCTGGCCTTCGAGCGTTTCATTGTTCGTCCGGTGTACGGTCAGCACCTCAAGCAGATCCTCATCACCATGGGCGGCATGATCATCGGTGAGGAACTCATCAAGGTCATCTGGGGGCCGCTGCAGATTGCCATGCCGCTGCCGCAAGGCCTGCGTGGTTCGTTTTTCTGGGGCGACGCCGCCATCGAAAAATACCGCGTGCTGGCGGTGATCATCGGCCTGGCGGTGCTGGCCCTGCAAATGGGTTTGCTGGGCCGTACCAAGCTCGGCCTGCTGATCCGCGCCGGGGTGCAGGACCGCGAGATGGTCGAGGCCTTGGGCTACCGCATCCGCACCTTGTTCATCGGTGTCTTTGTGGCCGGCAGTGCGCTGGCGGGCCTGGGCGGGGTGATGTGGGGCCTGTACCAGCAAAGCGTGGTGCCGCAGATTGGCGCGCAGGTCAATGTGCTGATTTTCATCGTCATCATCATGGGCGGACTGGGCTCGACCGGCGGGGCCGCCCTGGGGGCCCTGCTGGTGGGCCTGATGGCCAACTACACCGGCTACATGGCGCCCAAGCTGGCGCTCTTCTCCAACATTGCCCTGATGGTGGCCATCTTGCTGTGGCGCCCCGAGGGCATGCTGTCCAAGAGCCGGGGGTGATGGGTATGTGGACACGTCTCATCTCCAACGACTGGCCGCGCTCGCGGGTGTTGGCCGTCGTGCTGGTGCTGGTGCTGCTGGGTCTGGCGTTCGCGCCCTTTCTGTTTCCTGGCGTCAAGGCCCTGTCGGTGGCGGCCAAGATTCTGATTTTTGTGGTGCTGGCCGCCAGCTTTGACCTGTTGCTGGGCTACACCGGCATCGTCAGCTTTGCCCACACCATGTTCTTTGGCATCGGCGCCTACGGCATCGCCACCGCTTCGCATCACCTGGGGGCCAGCTGGAGCAGCCTCTTGCTGGGCCTGGTGCTGTCGCTGCTGCTGACCTTGTTGTTGTCGCTGTTGATTGGCCTGTTTTCGCTGCGCGTGCGGGCGATCTTCTTTGCGATGATCACCTTGGCGGTGGCGGCGGCCTTCCAGACCCTGGCCTCGCAGCTTTCGGACTTCACCGGCGGCGAGGACGGCCTGAGCTTCAAGCTGCCGGCCCTGCTGCTGCCCTCGACCGAGTTTGCCGACGAGCCCTTTCTGGGGGTGAGCCTGGATGGGCGCTTGCTGACCTACTACCTGCTCTTTGCCATGGCCGCGGCCTGTTTGCTGGCCCTGCTGCGCATCGTGCATTCGCCCTTTGGCCGCGTGCTGCAGGCCATTCGCGAAAACGAGTTCCGCGCCGAGGCCATTGGCTACCGGGTGGTGGTGTACCGCACCATGTCGAGCGTGCTCTCGGCCCTGTTTGCCTGTGTGGCCGGCACCATGCTGGCGCTCTGGCTGCGTTACAACGGCCCCGACACCTCGCTGAGCTTCGAGATCATGATGGACGTGCTGCTGATCGTGGTCATTGGGGGCATGGGCACGCTGTGGGGGGCGGTCATTGGCGCCGTGCTGTTCCTGGTGGCGCAAAGCTATCTGCAAGATGTGTTGCGCCTGGCCAGCGAGTCGGTGGCCGCCTGGCCCCTGCTGTCGGCGCTGCTTTCGCCCGATCGCTGGCTGCTCTGGCTGGGTCTGTTGTTTGTGTTGTCGGTCTATTACTTCCCGACCGGCATCGTGGGTCGTTTGCGCGCCGGTGCAGCGGCTCGCCAGAAGGAGCGCGCATGAGCTTCACCTCGGGTTATGTCCGCTGCGCCGGGCATGAGTTGCATTACACCGACTGGGGGCGGGCTGAGCGCGGCACGGTGCTGGCCTGGCATGGCCTGGCGCGCACCGGTCGGGACATGGACGAACTGGCCGAGTGGCTGAGCCAGCGCGGTTGGCGCGTGATCTGCCCGGACACCATCGGACGTGGTCTCTCCCAATGGTCCAGCCAGCCGGCCGAGCACTACCAGTTGTCCTTTTATGCGCGGCTGGCACGCGAACTGCTAGACGCCTTGTCTGTGGGCGCGGTGCATTGGGTGGGCACCTCGATGGGCGGCGCCATCGGCATGCGCTGTGCGGCCGGCCGCTGTGAGCCTGGCATGGCCAATCGCTTGCTGAGCCTGGTGCTCAATGACAATGCCCCGGAGCTGGCGCAGCCGGCCGTCGACCGCATCAAGGCCTACGCCGGGCAACCGCCCGCGTTTGCCACCGTCACCGAGCTGGAGGGCTTTTTGCGCCAGGCCTACCAGCCCTTTGGCTGGCTCAGCGATGCGCAGTGGCGGCGCCTGACCGAGACCTCGGTGCGCCGCCTGCCCGACGGGCGCGTGACCCCGCACTACGACCCGGCCATCGTGCAGCAGTTCGTGCACCACCCGCAGGACTACTGGCTGTGGGACGACTATGACGCCCTGCAGTTGCCGGTGCTGATGCTGCGCGGCGCCCACTCCGACCTGGTGCTGCCCGAGACGGTGCAGCGCATGCGCCAGCGCGGTCCAGGCGCACGCGGCCAGCTGCGCACCATCGAGGTGCCGGGCTGCGGCCATGCCCCGGCGCTCAATGTGCGGCAACAACTGGAGTGGGTGAGCGAATTTTTGGACAAGGTCTGCTGAGACATCGGTGACAATCCGTCTGGACAAATCGCCCAGGTTTGGGCGATATTCACCGTTTTGTCATATTGGAGTTGTCGCATGCGTCGTACCACCCTTTGGGCCCTGCTGGCCCTGACCCCTGGCTGGGTATTTGCCCAAGGCAAAGAAGTCAACATCATCTGCTCGGCGCAGGCCGCCTGGTGCAGCATGCTGTCGGTGACCTTCGAGAAGAGCCAGGGCATCAAGGTCAACATGACCCTCAAGGGTTCGGGCGAGGCCATTGCCCAACTGGCCGCCGAGAAGGCCAACCCCAAGACCGATCTGTGGTTCGGTGGCACCGGCGACCCGCACCTGCAGGCGGCCGAGCAAAACCTCACGGTCGAATACAAATCGCCCCTGCTGCCCAAGTTGCACACCTGGGCGCAAAAACAGGCCGAGCAGTCGGGCTACCGCACGGTGGGCATTTACTCGGGCCCGTTGGGCTTTGGCTACAACACCGAGCTGCTGGCCAAGAAGAAACTGCCTGTGCCCAAGACCTGGGCCGACCTGCTCAAGCCCGAGTACAAGGGCGAGATCCAGTCGGCCAACCCGGCCTCCAGCGGCACCGCCTACACCATGATCGCCACCCTGGTGCAGCTCATGGGCGAGGACAAGGCCTTTGAATACCTCAAGGCCCTGCACAAGAACATCGCGGTCTACACCCGCTCGGGCACCGGCCCGATCAAGGCGGTGGCGCGCGGCGAGGCCAGCGTCTCGATCAGCTTTGTGCACGACGGCCCTGGCGAGAAGGCCATGGGCTTCCCGCTCGAGACCATCACCCCGTCCGATGGCACCGGCGCCGAGATCGGCTCCATGTCGATCGTGCGCGGCGCGCGCAACCTGGATGCGGCCAAGAAGTTCTACGACTGGGCGCTGACCCCTTCGGCCCAGGCCCTGGGCGCGGCCACGCTGCAGTTCCAGCTGCCCTCGCACAAGGAGACCCAGGTCGACCCGCGCGTGCCCGATTTCCGCAAGATCAAGATGATCAATTACGACTATGCCAAGTACGGCCAGACGGCCGAGCGCCGGCGCCTGATCCAGCGCTGGGAAAAAGAAGTGAACAGCCTGCCTCGCTGACATGACGCCCGCCCTGCGCACACAGCGCGCACTGCAGTTCTGGGTCGTGCTGGGGCTGCTGGGCTTTGCGCTGCTTCCCTGGTATTTTTTGCAAAATGCCGGCCTCTGGCAGGCCATGCCCCAGGTGCTGGGCGGCCCCGAGACCGCCAGCGCCCTGGTGCAGGCCCTCACCCACCAGCGGCCCTGGCTGCTGAGCGGTCTGGCCGGCCTGCTGCTGTGCGGCGCCGCCGTGGTGGGGCCACTGCCCAGGCGTCCGCGTCTGCAAGGCCTGGTGCTGCTGGCCGGGTCTTTGCTGGGCCTGCTGGGCCTGCTGGGCACTGGCTTTTCGATTGGCGCCATGGGCTGGAGCTTCGAGGTCCTGCGCCAATGGTGGGGCGCCGATCTGCCCACCGGCCAGTACGGCATGGGCTGGGGCGCGGCGGTGGTGATGCTCACCTTGCTGGTCATGCTGGGCGCAGGCCTGGCACGCCGGGGCGCGTTCCGCGGCGACTGGTTTGTCTCGGCCAGCGTGGTGGTGTGCCTGTCGGCGCTGCTGCTGTTTGTCGTCTACCCGGTGCTGCGCTCGCTGTCCTCGGCCTGGATTGACGACGCGGGCGCCTACCAATGGTCGTTTCTGTTCGATCGCATTGCCACCGACCGCGTCTGGTCGCTCGGCTGTGTGGCGGGCAACACCCGCTGCGGCGTGGCCTGGAACACCCTGGGCCTGGCTTTGGCCACCGCGCTGGGCACCACCCTCATGGGCACGCTGCTGGCCCTGTGGGGCGAGCGGGGGCGCTCCCGCCTGGCCAAGCCCCTGAACCTGCTGGCCATGCTGCCCCTGATCACCCCGCCCTTTGTGGTGGGCCTGGGCCTGATCCTGTTGTTTGGCCGCGCCGGCCTGTTCAACCAGTTTCTGGAGTGGGCTTTTGGCATTCCACCCACGCGCTGGTTCTACGGCTTTTTTGGCGTGTGGCTGGCGCAGATGTTTGCCTTCACCCCCCTCGCCTCAATGATCATGCGCGGGGTGGTGCAGGGCGTGAGCCCCAGCATGGAAGAGGCCGCGCAGACCTTGCGCGCCAGCCGCTGGCAGACCTTCAAAAGCGTGACGCTGCCCCTGCTCAAGCCGGGCCTGGCCAACGCCTTCTTGGTGGGCTTTATCGAGAGCATGGCCGACTTTGGTAACCCCATCATTCTGGGCGGCTCGTATGCGGTGCTCTCGACCGAGATCTTCTTTGCCATCGTGGGCGCCGCCATGGACCCGGGCATGGCCGCAGCGCTGGCGCTGTTGCTGACCCTGTTTGCCCTGGCGGTCTTCTTCATCCAGCGCCAGGTGCTGGCGGGGCGCAGCTTCACCACCGTCACGGGCAAGGGCGATGCGGGAGTGCCCATGGTCTTGCCCGAGGGCGTGCTGCGTGTTTGCCGGGCTTTTGCCGCGCCTTGGCTGCTGTTCACCGTGGTGATTTATGTGTTTGCCTTTGCCGGCGGTTTTGTGCAGACCTGGGGGCGTGACTACACCCCCACGCTCGCGCACTTCAAGACCGCGTTCGAGCTGCAGTGGGGCGAGCATGGCCTGGTGTGGGCGGGCACGGCCTGGAAGTCGCTGTGGACCACCGTCAGCCTCTCGGCCATGGCCGCACCGGTGTGCGCCTTCCTGGGCCTGCTGATGGCCTGGTTGCTGGCGCGCACCGAATTCCGCGGGCGCAACCTGTTCGAGTTTTCGGCCTTGCTCACGTTTGCGATTCCGGGCACGGTGCTGGGCGTGAGCTATATCCTGGCCTTCAACGTGCCGCCGGTCGAACTCACCGGGACGGGGCTGATCCTGGTGCTGTGCTTTGTGTTTCGCAACCTGCCGGTGGGCGTGCGCGCCGGCACGGCGGCCTTCAAGCAGCTGGACCGCTCGCTCGATGAGGCCTCGCAAATGCTGCGCGCCAGCACCCTGACCACGCTGCGCCGGGTGGTGCTGCCGCTGCTCAAGCCGGCGCTGGTGGCGTCTTTGGTCTACAGCTTTGTCCGCTCGATGACCACCGTCTCGGCGGTGATTTTCCTGGTGACCGCGCAGTACGAGCTGGCCACCACCTACATCATTGGCCGCGTGGGCAATGGTGACTACGGCGTGGCCCTGGCCTATTGCACCGTGCTGATGTTGCTGATGGGCGTGGTCACGGTGCTGATCCAGCGCGGCGTCGGCGAAACCCGTCTGGGGCGGCGCCAGAGCGCGCCCGCCCAAGTTCACTGAAGGTGTTCGCATGCAAGTTCCCGGTATTGAATTTCGCCAGGTCACCAAGCGCTACGGCGACGCCCGTTCGCCGCTGGTCGTCCAGGGCATCGACTTTGTGGTGCCCAAGGGCACCCTGACCACCATCCTCGGCCCTTCGGGCTGTGGCAAGACCACCACCTTGCGCATGATCGCGGGGCTGGAGGCGCCCACCGGTGGGCACATTTTCATCGACGGGCAGGACGTCACGGCGCTGGGCCCATCAGAGCGGCCGGTCAGCATGGTGTTCCAAAGCTATGCGCTGTTCCCGCACATGACCGTGCTCGGCAATGTGCGCTATGGCCTGGATGTCTCGGGTGTGCGCCGCGACGAGGCCACGCAACGCGCGCAGCAAGCCTTGCAGGACGTGGGCCTGGCGGGCTACGACGAGCGCCTGCCCAGCGAGCTTTCGGGCGGGCAGCAGCAGCGCGTGGCCTTGGCCCGCGCCCTGGTGCTGCAGCCCTCGGTGCTGCTCTTTGACGAGCCCCTGTCGAACCTGGACGCGCGCCTGCGCCGCGCCATGCGCGACGAAATCCGGCAATTGCAGCAGCGCCTGGGCCTGACGGTGGCCTATGTGACGCACGACCAGAGCGAGGCCCTGGCGGTGTCGGACCAGATCATCGTGATGGACGGCGGCAAGATCGCGCAGGCGGGCACCCCGCAAGCCTTGTACGAGCAACCCACCAGCTCCTTTGTGGCCGGTTTCATGGGCGAGGCCACCTTGCTCGACGGCCAGGCCCTTGAAACAGGCCAGGTGGCCATTGGCCCGATTCGCTTTGTGCCGCGCCACCCGGTGCGCGCGGGCGCGGTGCGCGCCGCTGTGCGCCCCGAGGCCTGGCAGATTGGCGCACCGGGCGAGGGCGCCTTGCCGGCCACGCTGCGGCGCAGCGCCTACCTGGGCAGTTTTGCCGAGCTGACCTTCGAGACCGAACTGGGCGAGTTGCTGGTGGTGGCCCCCACGCAAGAGACGGCCTGGGCGCCGGGCGAGGCCGTGGGCCTGCGCCTGGGCGCGCGCGGGGTCTCGGTGGTGTTGGCCTGAGGGGCGCCTGAACCTGGGCGCGGCTTAGCGCTGCGCGCCCGCTGCCAGGGCGCGCTCGCGCCGCATGCGCAGCATGGCCGGGTCGCTGGCCTCGCGCGAAGGCCATCCCGCCATGTGCTGCTCCGACAGGTCGGCCAGCGCGCCAATCCAGTCGCTGCGCTCGTTCAGGCAAGGGATGTAGTGGAACTGCTGCCCGCCGGCGTGCTCGAAGGCCTCGCGCACTTCCATGCGGATTTCCTCCAGGGTCTCGAGGCAGTCGCTGGTGAAGCCGGGACAGATCACGTCCACATGCCGCACGCCCGATTTCGCCAATTCGACCATCGTCGGCTCGGTATAGGGTTCGAGCCACTTGGCCTTGCCAAAGCGAGACTGGAAGCTGATGCGGTACTGCGACTTCTCCAGGCCCAGCGCCTCGGCCAGCAGGCGGCCGGTCTTGAGGCACTCGCAGTGGTAGGGGTCGCCCAATTGCAGGGTGCGCTCGGGCACCCCATGGAAACTCATCACCAGGCACTCGCCTCGGCCGTGGGCAGCCCAGTGCTCGCGCACCGACTGGGCCAGCGCGCCAATGTAGCCGGGGTGGTCGTGGTAGCGGTTGACAAAGCGGAATTCGGGCAGCTGGCGCACCCGCTGGCCAAAACGGAAGACCTCGTCCCAGGCGCTGGCGGTGGTGGTGCCGCTGTACTGCGGATAGGCCGGCAGCAGCAGCACGCGGCGCACCCCCTCGGCCTTGAGGGCGTCGAGCTGGCGCGACATGGCGGGCTCGCCGTAGCGCATGGCGTGGCGCACCGTCACATGGTGGCCGCGCGCCTTGAGCGTGGCCTGCAGGGCCTGGGCCTGGGCCGCTGTGGTGGCGGCCAGGGGCGAGCCCTGCTCGGTCCAGATGCTGGCGTACTTGGCGGCGGACTTGGCCGGCCGCACGCGCAGGATGATGCCGTGCAGGATCAGCCACCAGATCGGGCGCGGGATCTCGACCACCCGGGGGTCGCCCAGGAACTCGGCCAGGTAGCGGCGCAGGGCCGAGGCGGTGGGGGCTTGCGGCGTGCCAAGATTGCAAAGCAGCACCGCGGTGTGCTCCGGCTGGTCGTGGACGAAAGGGGGTTCGGGAAGAAAGGCCATGTGCGCTATTCTCGCCCAATGCCCATGCACCCACCCATCCAAGCCATTACGATCGATCTGGACGACACCTTGTGGCCGGTCTGGCCAACCATCGCCCACGCCGAAGAACGCCTGCGCGACTGGCTGCAGGTGCACGCCCCGGCGGCGCTGCCAAGCGCCCAGGACCGAGCGCAACAGCGCCGCTGGCGCGAGCAGGTGCACGCGCAGCACCCCGAGCGCCTGCACGATCTGGGCTTTTTGCGCACCGAGCAGATCCGCCTGATGCTCGCGCATGTGGGGGCGCCCACCGCGCTGGCCGAGGCAGCCTTCGAGGTCTTTCTGGCGGCGCGCCAGCAGGTGCGGCTGTTTGACGACGTGGCCCCGGCCATGGCGCAGCTGGCGGCGCGCTACCCGGTGGTGGCGCTGAGCAACGGCAATGCCGATGTGCACCGGGTGGGCATCGGGCACTGGTTTCGCGATGCGCTCAGCGCCCACCAGGTGGGGGTGGCCAAGCCGCATCGGCGCATGTTTGAGCTGGCCGCCGAGCGCGCTGGCGTGCCCATGCACGCGGTCCTGCACATTGGCGACGACATCGAGCTGGATGTGCGCGCTGCGCAGGCCCATGGCATGCGCGCCGTCTGGGTCAACCGCGGTGAGCAGGTCTGGCCGCAAGACCTGCCTGCGCCCGACCTGCAGGTGCGTGATCTGGGCGCCGTCTGCGATTGGCTGCAGGCCCAGGACGAGGCGCGCGGCTGACGGCGCGGGTCCGGGGGGCTTAGAAACGGCCCAGGGCCTGCATCTTCCAGGCCAGCCAGAACTTGCGCAGTGGCGTGAGGGCGATGCGCTGGTGCAGCACCGCAAAGTCGCTCGCCTCGATCTCGCGCAGCAGGGTGCGGTAAATGCTGGCCATCATCAGACCTGGCTTCTGGCTGCGTCGGTCGGCCGCTGGCAGTTGCGCCAGCGCCTGTTCGTACAGGCCATGCGCACGCGCGGCCTGAAAGCGCATCAAGGCGACAAATCGGTCGGAGTGCTGGCGCTGCAACACCTCTTGCGCCTTGACCTCGAACTGCTGCAGGTCGTTGACCGGCAGGTAGATGCGACCGCGCATCGCGTCTTCGCCCACGTCGCGGATGATGTTGGTCAGTTGCAGGGCCTGGCCCAGGGTGTGGGCATAGGCGGTGGTGGCCGGGTCGGTCTGGCCAAAGATGCGCGCGGCGACCTCGCCCACCACACCGGCCACCAGGTGCGCATAGCGCTGCAGGCCAGGCCAGTCCAGGTAGCGGGTCTGCTGCAGGTCCATCTGGCAGCCCTCGATGACGGCCAGCAGGTGCGAGGCCTCAATGCCAAAGCGCGGCGCCAGGGGCATCAGCGCCTGCAGCACCGGGTGTTGCGACGTGCCCGTGAAGGCGCGCTGCACCTCTTGCTGCCACCAGGCCAGCTTTTGTGCGGCCACGGTGGGCTCGCTGACCTCGTCGACCACATCGTCCACCTCGCGGCAGAAGGCGTAAAAAGCGGTGATGGCCGCGCGCCGTTCGGCGGGCAGGAACAAAAAAGCGTAATAAAAACTGCTGCCCGAGGCAGCGGCTTTTTGCTGGACGTACTCTTGTGGCGTCATGCGTCGATTGTCGCACCGGCCGCACGGCCCGCTCGGCGCAGGGCCGATCGGCTCGCGCCTTGCAGCAGCAGGGGCCACAGCAGGCGGCGCACCTGCGCCCGCGGCACCTTGACGGGCTGGCACAGCGCCTTCAAGCCAGCTTGGCGCAGGGCCTGCACCGTCATCAGGCCCAACAGCGCGGGCAGGGCGGTGGCCAGGCGCAGGCGCCGCCCCCGCAGGCGCAGCGCATCGGCCAGGCCAGCGCTCAGGTCGGCCACCAGGCCATCAAGCCAGTTCTGCCACAGCGGCGCCATGGCGGTGGGCGGCCGTCCGGCGGCCACACCATCGGCCAGTTGCTGGGGGTCGATGCCTTGCGCGGCCAAGGCGCTGGCGGGCCAGTAGCAGCGGCCGCGCGCCAGATCGGCCGCGGTGTCGCGCGCCATGTTCAGGCGTTGCAGGGCCATGCCATAGCGGCGCGCCACGACCGCGTCGCCGCGCTCGCCACAGTGGGCGAGCTGCATCTGGCACCAGAACTCGCCCACGCTGCCGGCCACCTGCCAGGTGTAGCGGTCCAGCGCCGCGGTGTCGGGCAAGGCCTGCAGGCCAGCCTGCACGGCCTGCAAATCACCCTGCAAGTCGGCGTGTTGTCCGTCCAGGATGGCGCGCAACACCGTGCGCAGGGCCTGCTGGTCGGGTGCTGGCAGTTGGTCCAGCAAGGCCAGTTGCTCGTGCCAGGCGCCCAGCAGCCGCGCCTCGTGCGGGTCGGGCAGGCCACTGGCCAGCGTGGGCAATTGCACCGCCAGGGCCCCCATCATGGCAGCCGGCCGAGGCGCAGGGGTCTGCAGGGCCTGGTCCCAGAGGGCCAAGGCTTGGGCGCTCCCAGCCTGGGCCTGGGCACTGTCGGCCAGGCTGTCGCTGGTGCGCGCCAGCAGGTAGCCGCAGGCCACCGGCGCGCGCATGGGCGCGGGCAAGAGGCGCACGCTCAGCCCAAAGCTGCGCGAGACCCGGGCCAGCAGCGCCGGCAGGTCCACGGCTTGGGGCGGGGCAGAAGGCTCGTTCATGCCCCGGATTGTCGCCTGTGCCGGCAGCGTCGGGCCCAAGGCGCTCATCGGTTCAGGCTAAAATGGCGGGCTGACCGATGAATCCGGGCGGTCAGGCGCGCGCGAAGCCATGCCAGCGCGGCCTGTCGCCCTTTTTGTTTGGACCTGCGCGGGTGGCGAAATTGGTAGACGCACCAGGTTTAGGTCCTGACGCCAGCAATGGTGTGGGGGTTCGAGTCCCCCCCCGCGCACCACTAACCGAGAAAACCATGACTGTGACCGTTGAAACGCTCGAAAAACTGGAACGCAAGATCACGCTGACCCTGCCTGTGAGCGCCATCCAGACTGAAGTTGACGCACGCCTGAAGAAGCTTGCGCGCACCGTGAAGATGGACGGTTTCCGTCCTGGCAAGGTGCCGATGAACGTGGTCGCCCAGCGCTACGGCTACTCGGTGCAATACGAAGTCCTGAACGACAAAGTCGGTGAGGCCTTCGCCCAGGCCGCCAACGAAGCCCAGGTGCGCGTGGCCGGTCAGCCCCGCATCTCCGAAAAAGAAGGTGCCCCCGAGGGCGAGCTGCACTTTGAGGCCATCTTCGAGGTCTATCCCGAGGTCAAGATGGGCGATGTGGCCGAGCTCGAGCTCGACAAGCTCAGCGCCGATGTGGGCGACGAAGCCATCGACAAGACCATCGAGATCCTGCGCAAGCAGCGCCGCACCTTCGCCCAGCGTGCCGCCGATGCCCCGGCCCAGGACGGTGACCGCGTGACCATCGACTTCGAAGGCAAGATCGACGGCGAGCCGTTTGAAGGCGGCAAGGCCGAGGGCTTCCAGTTCCTGGTCGGCGAAGGCCAGATGCTCAAGGAATTTGAAGACGCCGTGCGCGGCATGAAGGTCGGCGAAAGCAAGACCTTCCCGCTGGCTTTCCCGGCCGACTACCACGGCAAGGATGTCGCCGGCAAGACCGCCGACTTCATGGTCACCCTGCACAAGATCGAAGCGGCCAACCTGCCCGAGGTCAACGATGCCCTGGCCAAGACCCTGGGTGTGGCCGAGGCCACCGTCGAGGGCCTGCGCGCCGACATCCGCAAGAACCTCGAGCGCGAGGTCAAGTTCCGCCTGCTGGCCCGCAACAAGCAGGCCGCCATCGAGGCCCTGGTCAGCAAGGCCGAGCTCGACCTGCCGCAAGCCATTGTGCAGGCCGAGATCGAGCGCCTGAAGGACGGCGCCCGCGCCGACCTCAAGCAGCGTGGCCTCAAGGACGTGGACAACGCCCCGATGCCCGACGACATCTTCCGTCCGCAAGCCGAGCAGCGCGTGCGCATGGGCCTGGTGGTCGCCGAGGTGGTGCGCACCAACGACCTGTACGCCAAGCCCGAGCAGATCAAGGCCCACATTGACGAGCTGGCCGCCAGCTACGAGCGTCCCGAAGACGTCTCGCGCTGGTACTACAGCGACGCCAAGCGCCTGGGCGAGGTCGAGGCCGTGGTGGTCGAGTCCAATGTGGCCGAGTTTGTGCTGGGCCGCGCCAAGGTCAACGCCCGCAACATCAGCTTCGAAGAACTCATGGGCCAGGGCTGATCCCCGGCCCGCTGGGCCAGCCGGATCGACGGGGCTTGTTGTTGCGGCAACAAGCCCCATCTTCATCCGGGGTGGCCGCAAGCGGTTACAGTCGCACCTTATTGCATGGAGTCAAGATGAGCGCATTGGATACACAGGCCCTGGGCATGGTGCCCATGGTGATCGAGCAGTCGGGCCGCGGCGAGCGCGCCTACGACATTTATTCGCGCCTTCTCAAGGAGCGCGTGATTTTTCTGGTGGGCCCGGTGCACGACCAGATGGCCAACCTGGTGGTGGCGCAGCTGCTGTTCCTCGAGAGCGAGAACCCCGACAAGGACATCTCGCTGTACATCAACAGCCCGGGTGGCTCGGTCAGTGCCGGCATGGCGATTTTCGACACCATGAATTTCATCAAGCCCGATGTGTCGACGCTTTGCACCGGCATGGCCGCCAGCATGGGCGCTTTCCTGTTGACCGCTGGCGCCAAGGGCAAGCGTTTCTCGCTGCCCAATTCCAAGATCATGATCCACCAGCCGCTGGGCGGCGCCCAGGGCCAGGCCACCGAGATCGAGATCGCCGCCCGCGAGATCCTGAAAACCCGCGAGCAGCTCAACCGCATCCTGGCCGAGCAGACCGGTCAGCCGCTCTCGAAGATCGAAAACGACACCGAGCGCGATTACTTCCTGTCGGCACAGGAAGCCAAGGACTACGGCCTGATCGATCAGGTCATCGCCAAGCGCCCCTGATCGCTCCCGATCAGCGGCTTTACACAACGGCGCCGGGCTTCGGTCTTGGCGCCGTTTCTTTTCGTTATCATTGAGTCCATCTGACTACAGGGCGACCCCCCATGGCCGATTCCAAAGGCAAGACTTCCGAAAAAAACCTGTACTGCTCCTTTTGCGGCAAGAGCCAGCACGAGGTCAAGAAACTGATTGCGGGCCCCTCGGTCTTCATCTGCGACGAGTGCATCGACTTGTGCAATGACATCATCCGCGATGAGTTGCCCGACACCCCCTCCATCGAGGCCGCGCGCGATGGCCTGCCCACCCCCAGCGACCTCAAGGGCAACCTGGACCAGTACGTGATCGGCCAGGAAAAGGCCAAGCGCTCGCTGGCGGTGGCGGTGTACAACCACTACAAGCGCCTGCGCCACAAGGACAACAACAAGAAAGACGACGTCGAACTCGTCAAGAGCAACATCCTGCTGGTGGGCCCCACCGGCTCGGGCAAGACCTTGCTGGCCCAGACCATGGCGCGCATGCTGGACGTGCCCTTTGTGATGGCCGACGCCACCACCCTGACCGAAGCCGGTTATGTGGGCGAGGATGTCGAGAACATCATCACCAAGCTGCTGCAGTCCTGCAATTACGACGTCGAGCGTGCGCAGCGCGGCATTGTCTACATCGACGAGATCGACAAGATCACCCGCAAGTCCGACAACCCCTCGATCACCCGCGACGTCTCTGGCGAGGGCGTGCAGCAGGCCTTGCTCAAGCTGATCGAAGGCACCATGGCCAGCGTGCCGCCGCAGGGCGGGCGCAAGCATCCCAACCAGGACTTTCTGCAGATCGACACGACCAACATCCTGTTCATTTGCGGCGGCGCGTTCGCGGGGCTTGAGAAAGTCATCGAGAACCGCACCGAGGCCTCGGGCATTGGCTTTGGCGCCAGCGTGCGCAGCAAGAAAGAGCGCTCGATCACCGACCTCTTCAACGACGTCGAACCCGAAGACCTCATCAAGTACGGCCTGATCCCCGAGCTGGTGGGCCGCTTGCCGGTGGTCGCCACCCTGGCCGAGCTGTCCGAGGAGGCGCTGGTGCAGATCCTGACGCAGCCGCGCAACGCGGTGGTCAAGCAGTTTGCCAAGTTGCTGGGCATGGAAGGCGTGGAGCTGGAAGTGCGCGACAACGCCCTGCACGCCATGGCACGCAAGGCGCTGGCACGCAAGACCGGTGCCCGCGGTCTGCGCTCGATCATGGAGCAGGCGCTGATCGACACCATGTTCGAGCTGCCCAATCTCTCGAACGTCGAGAAGGTGGTGGTCGACGAGTCGACCATCCTGGAAAACAAGCCGCCCCTGCTGGTGTACCGCGAGCAGGTGGCCAAACAGGCCTGAGCCCCATGCCCGCCCCCGACCATGTCCACGCATGCGCCAGGGGGCTTGAAATGCGGGCCGATGGCCCCATCTGCTGCGCAGACCTGATGGCCTGGACACGGCCGCTGGCGCTATTGCGCGCCATGCCCGCCCCCGAAACGGGGCATTGCCCGCGCGCCGGCACCTGCCGACGCGATCCGCTGTAGCTTCAGGACTGAACCCGATAAAGGAACACCATGTCCGGACACACCCCACTCGACGACACCCCGCTTGACCTGCCGCTCTTGCCCTTGCGCGATGTGGTGGTCTTTCCGCACATGGTGATCCCGCTGTTTGTGGGCCGCCCGCGCAGCATCAAGGCGCTGGAGTCGGCCATGTCCAGCGACCGGCGCATCATGCTGGCGGCGCAAAAAACCGCCGCCAAGGACGAGCCCGAAGCCGCCGACATGTTTGGCGTGGGCTGCGTCTCCACCATCTTGCAAATGCTCAAGCTGCCCGACGGCACCGTCAAGGTCTTGGTCGAGGGCCAGCAGCGTGCCGTGCTCGATCGCGTGCAAGACGAGGGCGCGCACTTCATCGCCACTGTTCGCCCCATCACCCCGCAGGCCGAGCGCCCGCAGCAGGACGAGAAGGCCGCCAGCGAGATCGAGGCCTTGCGCCGCGCGGTGATGCAGCAGTTTGACCAGTACGTCAAACTCAACAAGAAAATCCCGCCCGAGATCCTGACCTCGATCTCCAGCATCGATGATGCGGGCCGCCTGGCCGACACCATCGCCGCTCACCTGCCGCTCAAGCTCGAGAACAAGCAGCAGGTGCTGGACCTGGCCCCGGTGCACGAGCGCCTGGAAAACCTGTACGCCCAGCTCGAGCGCGAGGTCGACATCCTCAACGTCGACAAGCGCATCCGCAGCCGCGTCAAGCGCCAGATGGAGAAGAACCAGCGCGACTTCTACCTCAACGAGCAGGTCAAGGCCATCCAGAAGGAGTTGGGCGAGGGCGAGGAGGGCGCCGACATCGAAGAGATCGAGAAAAAGATCAAGCTCGCCAAGATGCCCAAGGACGCGCGCAAAAAGGCCGAGGCCGAGCTGAAAAAGCTCAAGCTGATGTCGCCCATGTCGGCCGAGGCGACCGTGGTGCGCAACTACATCGACGCCCTGGTCAGCCTGCCCTGGAGCAAGAAAACCAAGATCCTGCACGACCTGGGCCATGCCGAGGGCGTGCTCAACGAGGACCACTTTGGTCTGGAGAAGGTCAAGGACCGCATCCTGGAATACCTCGCGGTGCAGCAGCGCGTGGACAAGGTCAAGGCGCCGATTCTGTGCCTGGTCGGCCCGCCTGGGGTGGGCAAGACCTCGCTGGGCCAGTCGATTGCCAAGGCGACCGGGCGCAAGTATGTGCGCATGGCGCTGGGCGGCATGCGCGACGAGGCCGAGATCCGCGGGCATCGCCGCACCTATATCGGCGCCATGCCGGGCAAGGTGCTGCAAAGCCTGGGCAAGGTGGGCACGCGCAACCCGCTGTTCCTGCTCGACGAGATCGACAAGCTGGGCATGGACTTTCGGGGTGACCCGTCCAGCGCCCTGCTGGAAGTGCTCGACCCCGAGCAGAACCACACCTTTGCCGACCATTACATCGAGGTGGACTTTGACCTCTCGGACGTGATGTTTGTCGCCACCTCCAACTCGATGAACATCCCGCCGGCGCTGCTCGACCGGATGGAGGTCATCCGCCTGTCGGGCTATACCGAAGACGAGAAGACCAGCATTGCCCTGCGCTATCTGCTGCCCAAGCAGATGGAGAACAACGGCATCAAGCCCGACGAGTTGCAGGTGCACGAAGACGCGGTGCGCGACATCGTGCGCTACTACACCCGTGAGGCGGGGGTGCGCTCGCTCGAGCGCGAGCTCTCCAAGATCTGCCGCAAGGTCGTCAAGGGCCTGCTGCTCAAGAAGATGACGCCGCAGGTGCAGGTCACGGCCGAGAACCTGAGCGATTTCCTGGGCGTGCGCAAGTACAGCTTTGGCCGCGCCGAGCAAAAAGACCAGGTGGGTCAGGTGGTGGGGCTGGCCTGGACCGAGGTGGGCGGCGACCTGCTGACCATCGAGGCCGCGCTCATGCCCGGCAAGGGCGCGATCACCCGCACCGGCTCGCTGGGCGATGTGATGAAGGAGTCGGTCGAGGCTGCGCGCACCGTGGTGCGCTCCCGCGCCCGGGCCCTTGGGATTGCGGACGCGGTCTTCGAGAAGAAGGACCTGCACATCCACGTGCCCGATGGCGCCACGCCCAAGGACGGCCCGAGCGCAGGCATTGCCATGACCACCGCCATGGTGTCGGCCATGACCGGCATTGCGGTGCGCGCCGATGTGGCCATGACCGGCGAGATCACCTTGCGCGGTGAGGTCACCGCCATTGGCGGCCTCAAGGAAAAGCTGCTGGCGGCGCTGCGCGGCGGCATCCGCACCGCGCTGATCCCGGAAGAAAACGTCAAGGACCTGCAGGAGATCCCGGACAACGTCAAGAGTGGTCTCGAGATCATTCCGGTGCGCTGGATCGACCAGGTGCTGGACGTGGCCTTGGTGAGCAAGCCCGTGCCCCTGGCCGACGAGGTGGCCGAGGTGGCCGCTGCGGCAACGCCGGCGCTGGCCCCCACCGAAGCCATCAAGCACTAAAGGGAAAAACAATCGACCTGCGCCCGAAGAGGGCGCAAAAATCGGTTATACTCTCTCTCGTTGCGGGAATAGCTCAGTTGGTAGAGCGCAACCTTGCCAAGGTTGAGGTCGCGAGTTCGAGCCTCGTTTCCCGCTCCATCTTTTCCAAAGGGAAGCACAGCTTCCCTTTTTTGTCCCAGGCGACTGTCTGGTACATGGCGCGGTAGCAAAGCGGTTATGCACCGGATTGCAAATCCGTGTAGGTCGGTTCGACTCCGGCCCGCGCCTCCACTTCCATCCACACAACTGCTTTGCAGTTGTGTTTTTTTTTGCCCTGATCGGCGCGTGTGGACCAGGCCTTCTGGCGGGTGCATCTCGTTAAAATGATCCGCATGTCACGCCAGCGAGCCCTCTCAACTGTCAACAAGGCGCAAGCGCGGACAGTCGATGACCCAGCCGTCGACATCGCCAAGCTCATGCAGCAGGCCCTGGGCCATCACCAGCGAAGCGAATGGGCACTGGCCAAAGCCCTTTACGAACGCATCCTCTCTATTGATCGTGCGCACCCTCATGCCCTGCACATGTTGGGCGTAATGGCGCACCAACTGAAGCGGCATCCTTTGGCCCTGGACTTGATCGACCGGGCCCTGGCGCTACGCCCCGATTTGGTGGCCGCCCATGCCAATCGGGGGGTGGTCTTGCACGCATTGGGGCGTCTGCAGGACGCTTTGGCAAGTTATGCCCGTGCCCTTGAGCTGCAGCCTCAATACCCGGATGCCCACATGAACATGGGCAACGCCTTGAGGGCGCTGGATCGCCATGAGGAAGCGCTGGCGTGTTACGACCGCGCCCTGCAACTGCAATCAGGGCACGCCCAGGCTTGGTTCAACCGGGGCAACGCCTTGCAGTCCCTGGCCCGTCCAGCAGAGGCGCTCGCGAGCTTTGACCGGGCGTTGTCGCTGCGGCCTGATGACCCCGCCATGCATTCAAACCGGGGCAATGTGCTGCAGGAGTTGAACCGGATGGACGAGGCCTTGCAAGCCTATGACCGCGCCATCGCCCTACAGCCCGACCATCCGGAGGCGCACTTCAATCGTGGCAGTGTGCTCCAGGGCATGGAACGATTCGACGAAGCCCTCAGGGCCTATGACCAAGCGCTGGCCATCCAGCCTCGGCATGCTTTGGCCTGGAGCAATCGGGGCACATTGCTAGAGACAATTGGGCGAACTCAGGAGGCCATCGCTTCGTTTTCCCGAGCTTTGGAGTTGGCCCCCACACGCCCCTCCTTGCATTACAACTTGGGCAATGCATTGAGAGCACTGGACCGAAATTTAGACGCAGTTACCTGCTATGACCAAGCCTTGGCACTGGACCCTGGGCATGTGGGCGCTTGGGTTAACCGAGGAATCAGCTTATTGAAATTAAACAGCATTGAAGCGTCATTTGCCTGTTATGAAAATGCCGAAAAAATTGATCCCTTGCATGCGCAAACATATGCGAACCGAGGCAATGTTTACTTGAAACTTGGCCAGATCAATCAAGCAATTGAACAGTACGATCGTGCGATCGCGATTGAGCCAGGGCAACAGGAATTCCTGCTCAACAAAGCCCTTTCCCTCTTGCTTCTTGGGGACTTCAAACGGGGTTGGCCCCTGTATGAGTGGCGTTGGAAGAGCAAAACCGGTTCGGCGCGGCAGCGGTCCTTTGATCAGCCCTTGTGGTTGGGGCAAGCGGATTTGGCGGGCAAAACCATTCTCTTGCACGCCGAGCAAGGGCTGGGTGACGTGATCCAGTTTTGTCGCTATGCCGGCCTCGTCAAAGCCTTGGGTGCCCGGGTCTTGCTGGAGGTGCCCGCCAGCCTCAAGGGCCTGCTTGAGGGCTTGGCAGGGGTCGATGAATTGCTGGTGGCCGGCGCTGCATTGCCTCGATTTGATGTGCACTGCCCGCTGATGTCCCTGCCCTTGGCGTTTCGTACCGAACAGGCATCAATCCCCAGCCCAGGGGCCTATCTCAAGGCGGATGCCGTGCGCCAAGCCCAGTGGCGCGAACGCCTGGGTCCGCGTCGCCAAGCCCGGATTGGACTGGTTTGGAGTGGCAACCCCAATCACCAGAATGATCGGCATCGGAGTTTGGCTTTGGCCGAGGTCTTGCCGCATCTGCCCTCGAACGCCCAATGGGTGAGCCTGCAGCACGAGGTTCGACCTGCCGATCAGGAGGCGCTAAAGGCCAGTTCCGTGCTCAACGTGGCGCAAGACTTGCGTGATTTTGCCGACACTGCTGCTTTGGTGGCCAACCTCGACCTGGTCGTCAGCGTGGACACCAGCGTGGCCCATCTGTCGGCCGCACTGGGTGTTCCGACATGGGTGTTGCTGCCACGATCGCCGGATTTTCGCTGGTTGCTCGATCGGCCCGACAGCCCCTGGTATGCCGCCATGACCCTGTATCGCCAACATGCCTTTGCCGACTGGTCGCTGGCCCTTGAACGTTTGGCCCATGACCTGCGTCAAGCCTGCGCCAGTGGGTCATTTGTTCGGCCCCAAGCCCCAAGTTGACATGAGCACCTCAGCACCCTTGTCCCCCCTGGCCACCTTTGAAGAAAAGGTGTGGATTCTGCAAAACGCCACCGTGAGCGACTTGGTGGCGGTGCTGCGCAGCGCGCACGCGGCCGATGCCGATTTGGCCGCCCTGACCCAAGGCGAGTCCGCAGGCAGCACGGCCGAGGTGCGGGCCACGCGCCTGTTGAGTGCCGTGGTGGCGGGCATTGTCTCGCCCAAACTCAGCTTTGGCGGCCCCGAGTTTCTGCTGCTGTTTGCGCTCATGCAGAACCTGAAAAACCTGATGCAGGCCACCGGTCTGCGCAGTGCCGACCATGGCCTTCGCTTGTTGGGGGTGCAGGGGCCCGAGGACTTCAAAGCCCTGGCCCGGACCGATCGTCAGCGTTTTTCCAAAGCCCTGCTGCTGATCGGTATCGATGGCGAATTGGAGGTCGACATGGCTTGGATGCTCCAGGCCGAGCCCAAGCTGGGATCTCTTTTGTACCTGAGCCTGCTGTCGTCCAAGCCGGTGGTCACGCTGCGCGGCCATGAGCGGCGCACCCGCTTGCTGCAATTGGCCGACCGGTACCAGCCCTATATTCCGAACAGCAGCGATTACCTGGTTTTTTTGTCGAATGTCTGGATGCAGTGTTCGTATGCGGACATGCCTGGCAAGCACCGCATCAAGGCCGTGCTCAACCCCTATGTGCGCCAGTGGCTTCAGGGGATCGGCTGCCAGGACGCAACGCTGCCGGCCGAGCGCCCGCTCGTGGCGCGGCCGCGCATGGTGGTGGCCGCCGAGGTCATGCACTCCAACCATGTGCAGTACCGTTACTTTGGCCAGTACCTGCGTCAACTGCGCCAGCGCTTTGACTTGATTCTGGTGACCGAGGAAGGCCAGGTCGACCGCCATGTGCGTGTCTTGTTCGACGAGGTGCACACCTTCCAGCGCAGCATTGACCCCAGCTATTTGCGCCAGGTGCGTGACCTGATCGTGAATGCTCGTCCCGACGTGGTGTTTTGGCCCAGCATGGGGATGCGTCACTGGGGAACGGCGCTGGGCAATTTGCGCCTGGCCCCCATTCAGTTCACCGCCCTGGGGCATTCGGCCTCGACCTTCTCGCCGCAAATCGACTACTACCTGACCGAGGCGGGTTATGTGGCCGACCCCGCCCTGTTTGGGGAGAAGGTCTTGCAACTGCCCGATACCAGTCTGCGCTTTGAGCGCTCGCCGCATGTGGACTTTTCCAGCATTGTTCCCCGGCCTGCTGGCCCGCGCCAGGTGCTGCGCATTGCCCTGCCGTCCAACCTGCTCAAGCTCAATCCGGTCTATATCCGCACGCTCGAGCGCATTGCAGCGCAAGCCCAGCGCCCCCTGGCCTTTGATGTCTTCCCCAATGTCATGGGGGCCGAACTGGTCACCACGCGGCGCGTGCTGGGCGAGCGCCTGCCGAATGTGACGGTTCACCCTGTGCTCAATTACCCGCTGTACCTGCAGCAACTGTCGCAATGCGACCTGAACTTGAGCCCCTTCCCGTTTGGTGGCCTGCACAGCGTGATCGATTCGCTGCGGCTTGGGCTGCCGGTGGTGGCGCTGGAGGGGCAGGAGCCGCATGCCCGCACCGATGCGATGCTGCTGCGCCGTCTGGGCATGCCCGAATGGGTCATCACGCATGATGTGGCCGCTTACGAGGCCGCGGCCGTGCGCGTGTTGCAAGACGATGCGCTGCGCCAGGACTTGTCCCGCCAGGCCCTGGCCATTGACGTGGACCGCGTGATGTTTGGCGATGCCCACACGCCCCTGGGCCAGGAGGTGGTCGATGCGGTTTGGGGCATGTACCGGCACCACGAGCGCCTGCATGCCCTGCCGCAGCGGGTGCTGACCGAGCGCGACTGGGCCTGATGGCGCGGGCGCCGTTTGGCGCCACAATGGGGTGTGCTTCCCAAGCGCTGCCACAGGGGCGGCGCAGGGGCCTGACAGGAGTGTGAAATGAAGATCAGTCTGTTCATGTTGTTGGTGGCCGGTCTGATGCCGGTGGTCTGTGCTGGCATTGCCAAGTCGGGCTTCAAGGGCTATGACAACCACTACCCGCGCAACTGGCTGCGCGAGCAGACGGGTTGGCGTGCACGCGCCGATGCGGCCCAGCACAACAGCCTGGAGGCCTTTCCGTTCTTTGCTGCGGCGGTGCTGAGCGCGTGGCATGCCGGTGTGGGCGTGGACACCGTCAACGCCTTGAGCGTGCTCTTTGTGCTGGCGCGCGTGGCCTACGTGTGGGCCTACATCACCGACCGCGCGTCGATCCGCTCCCTGGTCTGGTCGGTGGGCTATCTGACCGTGGTGGCGCTGTTCGTGCTGGCCTTGCTGGCCTGAAAAATCGCCGCGTCACAGGGCACAATACCGCCCTGGCCCCGGTGGTGAAACCGGTAGACACAGCGGACTTAAAATCCGCCGCTTCCGTAACTGGAGCGTGCCGGTTCGATTCCGGCCCGGGGCACCAATGGCGCGTGAACCGCGCACGTCCAGCCGCATCGCGGCACCAGCCGCCCACCGCCTGCCATCCCAAT
>JACCDV010529600.1_pt1 | contig 36539 bp, 39 predicted proteins | sample 7446131 | NCBI WGS metagenome assembly JACCDV01 (sample SAMN15323448, study PRJNA562643) | freshwater metagenome | isolation source: river surface water | place: USA:Blue River Watershed | collected 2017-08-17
ATCAAGAAGAGAGCTCGAAAAAAACAAAGTTAGTTGATCCATTATTAAAGTTATTTATAGTGCAGCAACTAACTTAAATATGATTTTTTTTAGCGAGAAGTCTACTTATTGATACTCCAATTGCCGCCAGGCTTCGTAAAGAATAATGGCGGTAGCATTGGATAAATTTAAACTGCGATTATTTTCTCGCATCGGAATGCGAATACAATAGTCGATGCCAATCGTTTCTCGTATTTCTGTTGGTAAACCGCGAGATTCTGGACCCATCAACAAGACATCTTCATCTTGAAAACCAAAATCGCTATGAATCCGTGTTGCTTTAGTCGTGCACGCAATCACTCGACGGGAACCGATATAAGCACTAAATGCTGCATAATTGGCGTGTTCAATGACATTAGCCAATTCATGATAATCTAAGCCAGCGCGCTGTACGTGTTTATCATTTAAGTCAAAACCTAAAGGATGAATTAAATGCAAAATACAGCCTGCATTCGCACACAAACGAATGATATTGCCGGTGTTAGGGGGGATTTCAGGTTGATAGAGAGCGATGTGTAACATAGCGGTCTGTTTGTTAGTAGAGCTTATTTGCCACCCTGAGATTTTGCCGCTGGTCCTTTAGTGACTGGTGCAGAAACCAAGGCCGTTTCATTTGCTTCTGCTATTGGGGTTTTCTCGATTGGTTCGGCTGGCAATGGAGGGTGATTGTTAATTTTCATCAAGCGATTTCCATATTGATAATAAGCAGAGCGCATGAAAATATACGGATCAAGCGATAATTGCTGAGCTAAATCTTCATGTTCGAGTAATGCGCCACGTACACTCACGCCTTTGATTAAGTAAACAGGGTATTTAACCATTGGATATCGAGCTAAGGGGTAATACCATGGGCTAATAATATAATCAGGGACTAAGCCAACAAAAGAACCGACATCGCTAGGTCCTAAAATAGGTAGCATGACATAAGAGAGAGGTTTTGCACCCCAACTGCGGAACGTCAAACCAAAATCATTATAATGAGGACGTAATCCCATATGAGAAGCGACATCGAATAAACCGCCAATTCCCACCGTAGAGTTAATGACTAAACGCCAAAAATCATTCATGGTCCAGTAAAAATGCCCCTGTAGTAAATCATTAGCGATCGAGATAGGGTTATTAATATTGTCATACATATTGCTGATAGCTTCACGTACGGGGCCGGGGAAAACATAATTATAGCCAGAAGCGAGTGGCTTAAAAAACCAGTGGTCTAAAGTATCATTTAAGCGATAAGTATTACGATTAAATTTCTCCATGGGGTCGGGACCTTGACTGTAATACATGCTATTTTCGGTGGCACAACTAACCAATAGGCAACTGGCTAGCAGGATCAAAGAGCGAGAGAAAAATTGTAAACCACGTTGTAACAAAGTTCATCCTTTCCGAGTTTTTAGCGAATTCCTGCTAATTTGTTAGTGGCTCGCACAATTGCATCGCTGATACCGGTTTCATGGCTTGCATGACCGGCTTCACAAACGGTGATCAATTCGGCCTGGGGCCAACGTTCAGCTAAATCATAAGCATTCTTATAGCAACTAATCATATCATAACGTCCATGAATAATCGTTGCGGGAACATTACGCAATAACATTATATTTTTTAAAATTTGATTTTCTTCCATGAAGAAATTATTTTTTACATAATGACATTCAATTGTGGCTAAACGCAAGGTTTTAGCTAGTTGATTTTTTTCTTCAGGAGTGGGGCGCAGGGTTGAGCATTGACGATGCCAAGTTGACCAAGCGTTAGCAGCTGCCATACGTGTTAATTCATTATCGCTGGTTAATAATTCTTCATAGGCAGCAATGATGTTATCACGTTTTTTGCGTTCTATCGGTTTAATAAATTCATCCCAGGCTTCTGGAAAAACACGATTAGCACCATTTTTAAAAAACCAATCTTTATCGGCTTGATTTCCTAATAACACGCTGCGTAAAATCATAGCCTTAACTCGTTTAGGGTGAGTTTGTGCATAAATAAGAGCTAACGTAGCGCCCCAAGAACCACCCAATATGACCCATTGTTCAATATCGAGTTTTTCACGAATAATTTCCATATCCGCCACTAAGGCTTGAGTGTGATTGTTATCAAGCGCGGAATGAGGGGTCGATTGGCCACAGCCACGTTGATCAAATAACACGATACGATATTTGCTGGGGTCGAAAAAACGGCGTTGGTCCGGATGGCTGCCGGCACCCGGTCCTCCATGTACCACAATAACGGGAATGCCGTTCGGATTTCCAGATTCTTCCACATACAATTCATGCGGGTTTTCGACCGAGAATCGATAGGTTTGATTCGGTTTGATGCCTGGAAATAAGGCTTGCACGATTTACCTCTCTAAAAGCTTCAATAAGTTTTGGGATGATTGTTGTCTGCTATCTTACAAAAAGATTAGCTAGCTTACCACACTTCATTTTTGTGCTCAAAATAGATTGCACACTTTTTAGGCGGATTTGTTATAATTGGCTTCCAGATGTATTTAATTATGAGAATACTTTACCTATGACCAAAGTAAAAAAGAAGGCGGTCGCCTTAATTTCCGGAGGATTAGATTCCTTATTAGCGACAAAAGTGATTCTTGATCAAGAAAATATTGAGGTAGAAGGGATCAATTTTTTCACCGGTTTTTGTGTGGAAGGGCATACTCATGCTATTCGTCAGCAACATAAAGATAAGCAAAAACGTAATAATGCATTATGGGTTGCTAAACAATTAGGCATTAAATTGCATATCATCGATATTGTTGAAGAATATAAAGAGGTATTGCTCAATCCAAAATATGGTTACGGCCAAAATATGAATCCCTGTGCCGATTGTAAGATTTTTATGATAAAAAAAGCTAAACAATGGCTAGATGAAAATGGTTTTGATTTCATCATTACTGGCGAAGTCATTGGTCAGCGTCCCAAATCGCAACGTAAAGATATGATGCCATTGGTTGCTCGTGAAGCAGGGATGACTGATAGATTATTGCGGCCATTATCAGCTAAGAATTTACCGCCGACGTTACCCGAACGCGAAGGATGGGTCGACCGTGAAAAATTACATGATTTTAGCGGCCGGTCGCGCAAACCGCAAATTCAATTAGCCGCGCATTATGGTTTTGTTGATTATGCCCAACCCGCGGGTGGTTGTTGTATGTTGACGGATAAAAGTTATTCGGAAAAATTAGTCGATATGTGGCAACACCGTGGCACGAAGGAATATGAGTTAGATGATATCGTCTTGCTGAAGATAGGACGTCATTTGCGGCCGAAAGAGAATTTTAAATTGATTGTCGGTCGTGAAGAAGGAGAGAATCGTTATTTAAGCGGTTATAAATATCGTTTTCCTTACTTACATTGCCTAGATCATATGGGTCCTGTAGCGTTATTTGAAGGGGAAGCCGAAAGTGAAGCCGATTTTGAGCTCGCAGCGAGTATCGTCGCTCGGTATGGCAAAGCCAAAGATTCGGAATGGGTGAGAGTCCAAATTGAAAGAAAAGGTGAAGATCCGCAAATTTTGATGGTAAAACCGCTGGGTGTCGATGAGGTATTACCATCATGGCATGTATAAGGATTGATGTGCGAGGACAATTGTGTCCTATGCCTGTTATTAAAGCCCAGCAAGCGGTCAAGAAAGCCGCTGCCGGCGATGAAATCATCGTCTTAGCTACGGATCCCGGGGCGGAGCATGATATTCCCGCCTTTTGTGAGATTTTTGAATTAACACATGATCCCCGAACAGATATCATCAAATATGCAAATGGGGATATCGAATTCCATATTTTTTTATAATTTGCGGCTAATTTATCGCCTTTCTTAATATTCAGTTAAGTTGGTTTCTTTAATATCAAGAAAGCAATTAACTGAAGGTGAATGAATGTTAGGCAATCGATATGCCAAAACTCCAGAAATTAAGACCCTGCTTGCGACGCTCAGTTTTGTCTCGCTAGCTTATGGGATAGCTGGATTTTATCGTAAAAATAGAGCCGATATCGGCATGAACCGTGAATTGGGTATTACCAAAGATCTATCTTTTGGAAAAAAAATTAGTCGTTATTTTGCTAATACTTCAGTAAAACGCAATCTTTCACCGTATCAATTAAATGTCACAGAAGAATTACCTCATTTTCATCGTGAAGATTCTACCAATAGGTTTGCTTACTTAGATGTGGATGCGATGAGATTTCCTTTATTATCCGGTAATGATGCTAAAGAAGTATGGTCTTATGATGTCGATCAAACATTACTCTCTCGATTTACTATTTATCCATTATTAGGTTTATATGGGATAGCGGCTAGCACCTCGATGGCAATAGTGGGTTATATCGCTATCGCTAAAGATCCAGCCGAGCCTAATTATATTGCTTTTAAAGGTACTCAAGGAGGCATGGGAGTGGCTTCGGCGCTTGCCGGTTATTTTGGTCGGGCGAATTGCGAATGGAATACCGACATGAATAATAAATTGGTAGATTTTTATGGGTTACCCGGTAAAGCTCACCAAGGGTTTATTCGAGTGGTGGATTCTGTTATTTTCACGATGCAAAGCATTTTAAAACAACATAACGCCAAACATAAACCGTTAATTGTTACAGGGCATAGCTTGGGAGCGGCAGTCGCGAGTATTTGTGCTTATTATCTGCGGGCTAAACACCAATACGATATTCAATTATATGCTTATGCGACTCCGACCATCGGTAATAAAGAATTTTTAGCTTATTTTGATACGACTTTAGCGGATCGAGTATTTTCTTATCACGTAAAAGGGGATCCGGTAAAATTTATTCCACCTCGTTGGGCAGATTCACGGCAAGCTGTCGAAGTTAAACAAGATGTTGTTGAAGCAGAAGATGTTAAAGGTGCAGAAGGTCATTATATAGAAACGATCAGTTATTGTTTACACCACCATTTAGGTATTAAATCGCGATATTATCCATTAGTACGTTACTATATGAGCGATCCCAGAAGAATTTTCGCCCATCGTTTTACTTTTTCAGATGTGGGTCAATTATCTTGTATGATCACTGGTGGTTCATATTTACCAGAAAGATGTTTATATAATTCTGATGGTTCTTTTGCTGATGCCCAAGGGCCGATGGAGAAAAATTTTAATTATGATGGTGTTTGTAATGATATTGCCAATCAATTAATAAAAAAACATCAAACAGTGATTGAGCAAGAACGGTTTAATAGTCCGACTTTGCAGGAAGTATATAAAAATGTGGCGAGCAATAAACGTTCAGTGTTAATTGTTTTATCTTGTGCATTGATGTATTTTAATAGAACTACGCTCTTTTCTTCTTACCATAAATTGGCTGGATTCTTGCAAGATTTCAAAGCGTATGAAAGTTATTTGTTTTCAAAATCTCATGTGGAATTATTATTACTCTACATTGAGCGAGAAGAAGCGAAAAGATGGGTGAGAGAGTTTGTGAAGAAACGTTATAAAATTGATGTTACATCTTTGGCCGCATCTCCTGCTAGTTTGCATGGGGAAGATCGAGAATTCAATATTTCGTAAAGTTGCTTACTTTTCATTTTAAATGATACAATTTGGGTTATGCAATCTCAAACTCGTTATCAATCTGTGAAGCGTGTCACTATTATTGGTGCATTCGTTAACTTATTTTTATCTATCATTAAAGTAGCAGCGGGTTTTTTGGGGCATTCTCATGCGTTGATCGCTGATGGTATTCACTCTTTTTCAGATTTATTAACCAATGGCTTAGTCTTAGTAGCGGCTAAGTATGGTAGCGGTTCCGCTGATGATGACCATCCGTATGGTCATGCACGCATCGAGACCATAGGCAGCTTGGCATTAGCGTTATTTCTCCTCTTAGTCGCTTTTGCTATTGTCTGGCAAGCGGTGACAAGTATTATCGCTGTACATGATTTCACTAAACCGGATGGATATGTCTTAGGTTTTGCTGTGATTTCTGTGTTCGCTAATGAAGTTATTTATCGTTATACGTTACATGTCGGCAAGAAAGTTAAATCCGATTTATTGATTGCCAATGCACTGCATAGCCGCAGTGATTCGGCTTCTTCACTGGTAGTGGTTATTGGCATCGGCGGTAGTTTGTTAGGCTTTGTTTATCTCGATGCGATCGCTGCTATTGTGGTTGGATTATTGATTTTGAAAATGGGTTGGCAAATTGCTTGGAATAATGTCAAAGAGTTAATCGATACCGGTTTAGAGCCGGAATTAGTGCAACACATTAATGATGTGATTATGCAAGTATCGGGGGTGGTATCGGTGCATGAATTGCGTACGCGGCGCATGGCAGGGCGTACCTTATTGGATGTGCATATTATGGTAGACCCCGATATTTCAGTTTCCGAAGGGCATCATATCGCTGAATGTGTCATGTATCATTTGAAAAAGACCATTGCCGAATTAGAAGATGTCGTTGTTCATATTGATTCAGAAAATGATGAAACCTATTCTTCAACGGCGCGCTTACCGTTGCGTACAGCATTATTAAACGAAGTAGAACCGCTATGGCAACAGTTACCTGGCTTTAAGCAACGCCGCGACATTAAATTACATTATTTTGCCGGTCGCATAAAAATAGATATTGTGTTGCCCTTGAATGTATTAAATGAGGTGGATCTTGCCCATTTGCAGCAACAATATCAACAAGCCGTCGACAAGATATTAATCATTAAACAAGTCACTTTATTATTCCAATAGCTTACGTACTAATGGGATTTGATCTACATCAATAATTGTATCAATTTAGCTTGTGACTATCTTTTAGCTGGGAGTATAATAATGCAATTGAGAACCATTATCATTTGTGAATGCTAGGAACATCATGAAATTACATGAATTAACGGCGGGAAGCACCGCCCGAGTTACTAATCTACACGCTGTTGGGCGTTATCGTAAGCAATTATTTTCTATGGGTTTAGTGCCGGGTGCCGAGTTTACTTTGGTGCGCCGAGCTCCCTTAGGCGATCCCTTACAATTAAAAATCAAAAATAGCCATATCAGTGTGCGCAGCAATGAGGCTGGCGATATCGAAGTAGAATTAGTAGACCTTGATGAACATGATGAACAATAAAACTATCGCGATTATTGGGAATCCTAACTGTGGAAAAACCGTTATTTTTAATGCCTTAACCGGTAGTCGACAGAAAGTCGGTAATTGGGCTGGAGTGACAGTCGATCGCAAAAGTGGTACCTATGAATATAAAGGTATAAATTTAACCGTCGTTGATTTGCCTGGCGTTTATTCGTTGAGTGTGACGGAGGGTCATACGGCACAAGATGAACGGATTGCCTGTGAATATATTTTAAGTCATCAAGCCGATGTCATCGTCAATGTTATCGATGCCAGCAATCTCGAACGTAATCTGTATTTGACAGCGCAATTGCTAGAAATGCAAGTGCCGATAGTGATCGCGTTGAATATGATGGATATTGCCCAACGGCGTGGTATTCATATCGATACAGAATTATTAGCGCAAACCATAGGTTGTCCGGTAGTGAGTTTGGTAGCGAATAAAGGCAGTGGCATCAAACTATTACAATATGAAATTTTTCAAGCGCATGCTAAACCGCATCGCGTGAACTATGAATTACCGGCTAGCGTCCAACAAGCCTTCCAACATTTATGTATTTTTGTTCGCCATAAAGCTGCGAAATATGATTGCGCGTGGTTCGCGCAACGTTTATTGGAAGAAGATGCGTTAGCTTTAGAGTTAATCGATGAAAAAACTCGGCAAGAAGTGCAACTCTGGCGCGAACAAATTCAACAAGCCGAATTACAAGAGAGTGATTTATTGTTTGCCAATGCTCGATCACAATGGGCTATGAATCTCAGTAATAAAATCATTCAGCAAAAACGTTTTTTTAAATCTACACTCACCGAGTTAATTGACCAAGTAGTACTCAATCGTTGGCTAGGCATTCCCATTTTTTTCTTGGTGATGTATGTCATGTTTTTCTTTGCGATTAATATCGGTGGCGCATTCCAAGATTTTTTTAATATCAGCAGTACCACAATTTTTATTAAAGGGTTATCGCATGTGTTAGCCGCTATTGACTTACCAAATTGGACTATTGCGATATTGGCCAATGGGGTGGGTAAAGGGATTAATACTACGATTACCTTTATTCCTGTCATCGGGGGTATGTTTTTATTTTTATCTTTTCTTGAAGACTCAGGCTATATGGCCAGAGCGGCGTTTGTGGTTGATCGATTGATGCGTGCTATTGGCTTACCGGGTAAAGCTTTCGTGCCATTGATTGTCGGGTTTGGTTGCAATGTGCCGGCTGTGATGGCAACCCGCACCTTAGGTTCGCAACGTGATCGCATTGTGACGATCATGATGTCGCCGTTTATGTCGTGTGGTGCACGGTTAGCAATTTATGCCTTATTTGTTTCAGCCTTTTTTCCTCATGGCGGACAAAATATTATTTTTATTTTGTATCTGGTCGGTGTGGTGACGGCTATTTTAACCGGTGTGTTATTGCGAATGACTCATTTACGCGGCCATTATACGCCGTTAGTATTAGAATTACCGGCTTACCATATACCACATTTACGGGTGATTTTACGCAGTAGTGGGCAACGCTTGAAAATGTTTTTACTCAAAGCAGGAAAATTTATTATTCCCGTTTGTATCATCATCGGTTTATTAAATGGCGTCAGTACCTCAGGTAAATTAATTGAAGGTGAAGCAGGACAACATTCTTTACTGTCTGCTATAGGTAAAGCAGTAACCCCTGTGTTTGCGCCCTTAGGATTACAGCATGATAATTGGCCGGCGACTGTTGGGTTAGCCACTGGAATATTAGCTAAGGAAGTCGTGGTCGGTACGTTAAATACGTTATATTCGCAAGTAGGCGATATTCAATATCAAGAAAAAGAATTTGACTTTGTTGGTGGGTTACAGGATGCGGTGATGTCGATACCCAAAGACTTAGTGCAATTATCGGATGCATGGAAAAATCCCGTATTAGCTAGCGCACCGATCCAAGATATCAATCAAAGTGTCTATGGTGTGATGGCCAACTATTTTGATGGCCAAGCCGGTGCCTTTACTTATCTATTATTTATCTTATTATATTTTCCTTGCGTGTCGACGATGGCGGTCATGCGTCGTGAAATCAGTGCCGGGTGGACGTATTTTTCCATGTTTTGGACCACAGGTTTAGCCTATGGTGGAGGCACGATTTTTTATCAAGCGGCGAGATGGCATCGGCACCCCTTCAGCTCCAGCCTATGGATCGGTGGTTTTGTGTTATTACTGGCGGGTATCATGGCATTTATGCGTTGGCATACCGGTAAAATGCCCAAGGGGCGACGTGTGATCGCTATTGCCAAAGTATAAATATTTTCTATTTTTGCAATATTTTGCGCTTCCCTTTACTTGCCAAAATGGAATAAGGTAGAATAGATTTCTTTCCAATTAAGGATTCTATTATGTCAGCCCAAGATGTATTAAATTTAATCAAAGATAATAATGCCACTTTTGTCGATTTACGTTTTGTCGATACCAAAGGTAAAGAACAGCATGTGACTTTACCAGTGAGTGCTGTCGATGCCACTTTTTTAAATGAAGGGAAAATGTTTGATGGTTCTTCGATCGCAGGTTGGAAGCCGATCAATGAATCAGACATGATTTTAAAACCCGACACCACTACGGGTGTCATGGATCCTTTCTTTGACGATCCGACGTTGTTATTGCGTTGCGATGTGATCGAGCCCGATAATTTACAACCTTATGTCCGTTGTTCCCGTTCATTAGCGAAACGCGCCGAAAAATATTTACAAACCACAGGCATCGCCGATACCGCTTATTTTGGCCCCGAACCCGAATTTTTTATTTTGGACGATGTGCGTTGGAAAGTGGGTATGGATTCCGTGGCCTATCAAATCGATTCGATCGAAGCGGCGTGGAATTCGGAAAAAGATTATGATGAGGGCAATATGGGCCATCGCCCTGGAGTTAAAGGGGGGTATTTCCCCGTGCCACCGGTGGATTCAGCGCAACATTTACGTGCAATGATATGCAATATTTTAGAAGCCATGGGTTTGGAAGTGGAAGCGCATCATCATGAAGTGGCAACTGCCAATCAAAATGAAATCGCTACGCGTTTTAATACGTTAGTTAAGAAAGCCGATGAATTATTAACGTTAAAGTATGTGGTGCAAAATGTTGCGCATAGTTATGGTAAGACAGCGACGTTTATGCCCAAGCCAATCATCGAAGATAATGGCAGTGGCATGCATTGTCACCAATCCTTAGCAAAAGATGGCAAAAATATTTTTACCGGTGATTTATATGGTGGTTTATCACAAGAAGCTTTGTATTACATTGGCGGCATCATTAAACATGCGCGAGTATTAAATGCGTTCACTAATTCCACCACCAATAGTTACAAACGGTTAGTGCCAGGATTTGAAGCGCCAGTGATGTTAGCCTACTCAGCGCGTAATCGTTCGGCTTCTATTCGTATTCCCTATGTGACTAATCCGAAAGCGCGCCGTATTGAAGTGCGCTTTCCTGATGCTGTATCGAATCCTTACTTAGCGTTTACCGCGATGATGATGGCAGGATTAGATGGTATTCGTAATAAAATCGATCCGGGTGCACCGATGGATAAAGATTTATATGAATTATCGCGTGAAGAAGCGAAACCTATTCCCACTGTGTGTCATTCATTAGAACAAGCGTTAGAAAATTTAGATCAACATCGGGAATTTTTAAAACACGGTGATGTGTTCACCGATGATTTTATCAATAGTTATATTGAACTTAAGATGCAAGAAGTGACTCGCCTACGTCGTACCACGCATCCCGTCGAGTTTGATATGTATTATAGTTTGTAATTTAACGATCGGTGGATTACGCTGCGCTAATCCACCCTACAATTTTTCCTTATTTTTCTCGCATTCTTTCTTCGTCTTTCCCGCGCTCTCTCTTCGTCACTCCCGCGAAAGCGGGAGCCTAGGATATTTAATTATTATCGAGGCAATGCTCCACCGCACGCTTCGCGACCGCGTTCAACAAGGAACATAATCATTTCAACAAACCAGCTCACAATCTTCGGTGTGACTTTCTCTACACTAGTAAATATGATCGGTAAACCGACTGTAGTGAAAGCAATATTAGGTCCTGATTTGCTGATTTGGGTCACATCTGTAGATTCAGCTATCGTGATATCCAGTGCGCTAGTTATGGCTAAACCGGCTTCCATCAATATCAGAAAACTTATAAATGGAGTAAGTAATTGTGATATGACAACGGTGACTGCCGGTTTACTCATTTCAAAAAAGGTTTTTCCGGCAAACCAATCTAAGGTATTACGAATACCCATAAACGCACCAGCGGCTATCGCTGCGACGACGACTTTATTGATATAAGCATCGAGGTTAACTTCTTCAGGTGGCGCAACGACTTTATTTGCAAAAGGGAGCATCATTAATAAGAACGACAATAAAAAACCTATCTCTGCTCCCTTTTGCATTGATGTTTTTATATCAAACTCTACCGGTGGTTTCAGCAAAGGAATGCGGTTAGTTAACGCATACATCACGGGGTATAAAACGGTAGCCATCACCACTAAACATACTGCAGCGAAAGTAGCATCTTCCAATTTATTACCTTCAGCAGTAATAATAGGTACCCCTATTGCAAAAATTGGACCTGCAGTGGCTTTCAGCGCGAAAGTCGTTAACGGATCAGTCATGGTAATTTTGCCATAGACTTTTAACCAAAATTGTTCTTGGGCTGTTAAATAAACTCGATCAAATACAGCAGGAGCGTTTTCAGTAATATTCAATAGAGGAGTGACCTCGTTGCTGTTAGTGCTTGCTTGATGAGCTGCTGAAGCAGTGGGAGGTAGCCAATTTGGTCTAAAATATTTATCTGCATAAGCATAGTGGATAATTGCTGCTTGATACGGAGGAGTGTTAAGTTGGCCTAGCACATAACAATAAGTATCCCCAGGTCGGCGTGATTGCATTTCTGCTAAACCTAACTGTTCCATCACTTTGGCAACCTGACTTGCACCATTCAAGTCTGATTCTAAAGGAAGAGTTCGACAAAATTCGGGGGTGATGGTAGGCATAAGGTTCTCCTTGTTATTAGACTTCTTGCATAACTGCCATTGGCGGCAGATCTTTTCGCAAAATTTTCCTCAAAGTCCTCATGTATGTTCATATACACTGCGGTCCTTTTCGGGAAATTTTGCTTTGACCTCTACTCGCCAATGATGGTTATGCAAGAAGTCTGTTGTTATAGGACTGGAATAAAGCAGAAAAGAATCATGAAATTCATTATCGCTGCAGCCTGGTTCTGCAAGGGTTATTCTGTTAAGCCAGTTTTATATTATGTGTTGCCCATTATAGGCCGTTTATAGGAAATCGCTACCGTAAAAACTACGGAAAATTTTTAGCATTAATCAATCTTGCGCTTCCTGACTAAATGATTAACAATATTGGAATGAAATATATCGTATTGATCAGTTTTTGCTTACTATTGCAAAATAACTTTGCGGATGTTTATCAATCGGTGGATAAACAAGGTCATGTAGTTTTTTCTGATAAAGCTAGCGACAATGCTACGAAAATCACAGTCAATCAACCGTCGGTTTTACTGATAGTCACTCCCGCTGTCGCTACTCCTATGCTATCGCCTGTCTCAGCGGCATTGCCAGCCAAAGACATGCAAGTAACCATTATGGCGCCCCAGGATCACGCAGAGATTTTATATAATGGTGAACCCATAAAAGTGTTGGGGCGAGTTTCTGCTAATTTAAGCCCTAATGAACAAGCATTATTATTAATCGATGGCGTGAGATATCAAACGCTAATGGGGCCCCGGGACGGGACCGAATTACCTTTTTCGATGAATGCTTTAAGCAATGGTCCGCATCGTTTGCAAATACAAATTCAACGCGAGACGACTATCATCGCGAGCAGCGATCCGATTGAAATCGTTTATCATCATTTTCGTCCAGGAGTGATTAACAAATGAAAATAGCGACGTGGAATGTCAATTCTCTCAATGTGCGCTTACCCCATGTTTTGCAGTGGCTGGCTGATCAACAGCCGGATATCGTTGCTTTACAAGAAACGAAAGTGATCGATGAAAAATTTCCTCATTCCTCACTCGCTGAAGCGGGCTATCAAGCGATTTATAGTGGGCAGAAAACCTATAATGGGGTAGCATTGTTAGCCAAAACAGTCGCTCACGATATCGTCACCGATATCCCCCAATTAAACGACCCGCAGCGCCGTATTATTGCGGCAACGTATGACAATTTACGGGTTATTAATTTATATGTGCCTAATGGCGCCAGTGTCGATTCAGAAAAATATCATTATAAGTTGGATTGGTTAGTAAAAGTGACCGACTATATCAATGAGCAAATACAGCAATACCCTAAATTAGTTATCCTCGGTGATTTCAATATCGCGCCGGATGAGCGCGATGTGCACGATCCTATAGCGTGGCAAGGTTGTGTGTTAGTCAGCCCTCGTGAACGTCAAGCATTGCAAACATTGCTAGGCTTGGGATTAAATGATGCGTATCGTTTACTGTATCCTGAACAAATCGACTATAGTTGGTGGGATTACCGCCAAGCGGCTTTTCGTCGTAATAGGGGCTTGCGGATCGATTTGATTTTGTTGAGTAAGGCATTGATGAACGTTTGTCAGGCGGTGGCTATCGATAAAACCCCGCGCAGTTGGGAACAACCCTCCGATCATACCCCGGTCATGGTCGAATTTTCACAATCTTGATTGTATCGGCCCCTGTATCGTGCTATATGTTGCTAATTTAGGCAAACTTGGGTATGATGCCCCACCAAAATAGATATGGTACCACTGAATAACGTTAGCTGGTTGCGATATCGAACTAATCTGAGGTAACTATGAAAAAAGATATTCACCCAAAATATGAAACCATCAGCGTTACGTGTAGCTGTGGTAATGAATTTGAAACCCGTTCTACGCTTGGGAAACCCCAATTGCATATCGAGGTGTGCTCTAGTTGCCATCCTTTTTATACGGGTAAACAAAAAATCGTGGATACCGCTGGTCGAGTGGAACGTTTCAAAAGCAAATTTGGTGCTCGTGGCTTTGCCAAAAAAGGTACTTCGAGCGACGGTGCGAATACAGACGCGGCTGCATAATAACAGTCAGTCAAGTTTGTTTAAAAAAGACGCGATTGCGTCTTTTTTATTTGGGCGTTAAATTCATAGCATCACTAGTTAATCTTAGGTAGAATAAGCGCTTCGCAATCTTGATGGAACCCCATGAAGAAAATTAATTCGCCACAGCAATGGTTTATTCAATCGGCGCAACTCGCTGCATGCTGGTCGGTGACAATGGCGGTGACTTTCGTAACGGCAATCGCATTATTGACTATGAATGAGTGGGGATCCTATGAAATTTAAAACATCTATTTACCCGTGGTTTGTCTGTGGTTTAGGGGCGTTATTTTATTGTTACGAATATTTATTGCGCATGACGCCAAGCGTGATGGCAGGCCCCTTGATGCAGCATTATGCATTGACCGGCGCCGCATTTGGTAACTTAATTGGTTTTTATTATTACGCTTATACACCCATGCAATTACCGGTCGGTATCTTGATGGATCGTTTTGGCCCGCGTTTATTATTAGCCGTAGCGTCTTTAACTTGCGCAGTAGGCTCTTTTATGTTCGCTATGACTGACTGGGTGTGGTTCGCTGGCATTGGCCGCTTTCTCGTCGGGTTTGGTTCGGCATTTGCCTTCGTCGGTGTATTAAAGTTAGCGACTATTTGGTTACCCGCTAATCGCTTTGCATTAATTGCCGGGCTAGCAACTAGCTTAGGCATGGTAGGGGCGAGTTTCGGCGATTTTATTTTACCGGTGATGACGCAATATTGGGGTTGGAAATTAACAATTTATATTCCCGCTGCGGCAGGAATATTGTTGGCATGGATTATTTGGATGTTAGTGCATGAAGGCACTAAAGTTAACATTCACCGTTTAGAATATAAAACGGCGACTATGTCAGCAGTCTTGCAAGGATTATGGGGCGCTATTAAAAATATTCAAATCTGGTATGCAGGCATTATTGGTGCGGTGTTATATATTTCTAATTCCGTGATTGCCGAAGCGTGGGGGGTAACATTTTTACAAGAAGCGCGGGGATTATCTAATCTATCAGCTGCACATGTTAATTCGATGATTTTTTTCGGTTGGGCTTTTGGCGGACCCTTGATGGGTTATATTTCCGATAAATTAAAACGCCGTTGCTTACCGTTATTTTTTGGTGCAGTCATGTCAGCTGCATTAATTGCTGTCTTACTCTATGTACCGCATTTATCATTAGCGATGTTATATATTATTTTCTTGTTGTTTGGTGTAGTCGCTTCTACAGAAGTTATTGTCTTCGCTGTTGCCAGAGAATATGTTGGAAAACAAGTGGCGGGTTCTGCTATCGCGTTGACCAATATGTTGATTATGGCGGGTGGTGCGGTATTACAACCGTTATTAGGATATTTACTTGATCGGGGTTGGGATGGTACTATCGCCAACGGTGTACATGTCTTCTCCGCACAGGATTTTGAACACGCATTAGCATTTTTACCAATCAGCTTGATAGCCGTTGCTGTTTTGTCATTGGTAATGCGCGAAACGTATGGAACTCCACAAATATCGGAATGAGGTTAAAGGAACACTATGGATTATTTAGACTTACTACACAAGAAACCAAAAAACAAAACATTAAAATCATTACAATCATGGCAATATTTTCCATGGGTGGTTTGGGCGCTCGGCGCTTTATTCTATTGCTATGAATATTTATTGCGGACGATCCCGGGTGTGATTAAACCCGATTTGATGCAAGCTTATCATTTAGATGACGCGCAATTTGGTAATTTAGCCGGTTTTTATTTATATATTTATGTGCCGATGCAAATCTGCGTGGGTCTATTGATGGACCGCTATCGCCCGCGTTTATTATTAAGTTTTGCGGTGGTTGGTTGTGTGATCGGTAGTATTTTATTTGCCGGTACTAATTTATTGTGGGTGGCGCAAGTGGGGCGTTTTTGTATTGGCTTGGGTTCAGCCTTTGCCTTTGTGGGTGTATTAAAATTAGCCTCCGTTTGGTTGCCACCGAATCGGTTTGCGTTGATTGCTGGATTAACCGCCGCATTAGGTCCGATCGGCGCGTTGGTCGGTAATAATTTCCTCGATTTTCTAGTTGTTCAAATGGGATGGCGCGAGACGATATTTTTCTCAGCAGCGTTTGGTGTTGTGTTAGCGTTTGGTATTTGGTTTATTGTGCGCGAAGGCAAAGGCCGTGGCCGTACTACCTTACGTTATCATACTCAAAAACTCAGCAGCGTGTTGGCGGATGTGGGTAAAGCCGCAAAGAACCCACAGATTTGGTTAAATGGGTTATTCAGCTTATTTTTATATATGACGTTAGAATTGTTTGCTGACTTGTGGGGTACACCGTTTGTGCATGAAGGCTTAGGTATCGACCAAAGTACGGCAGTGCATTTAGTCAGCTTAGTGTATTTTGGTTGGATTGTCGGCAGTCCATTTTTTGGTTGGTTTTCGGATTATTTACAACGCCGAAAATTCCCCATGATTTTTGGTGCTTTTGCGGCAGCGGCCTGTATGTCGATTCTGCTCTATATTCCTAATTTGCCTATTACGATCATTGGTATTACATTATTTGGCGCGGGCTTTTTCAGTGCGACGCAAAGTTTAACGTTTGCTGTTGCGAAAGAAAATGCGCCCTCACGTATCACCGGTTCGGCAGTAGCGATTACTAATTTATTTTCGATGTTTGGCGGAATGATTTTGCAACCCGTGGTAGGAGCTATTTTAGATAATGGTAATGCTTTACAAGATAAATTAGGTTCAGCAGCCTTATTAGCTTCTTATCAGCATGCCTTAGTGGTATTGCCTATTGGTATGTTGTTTTCCGCTATCGCTTTATTTATGTTGCGTGAAACTCGTTGTCAACAACAAGTCTTTGATGAGGGTGAAAAGGGCGTATGAGGATTCACTATATCCAACACGCTCCGTTTGAAAATATTGCTATTTTAGGCACTTGGGCTAAACAACACCATTATAGCGTCATGGGAACACGTTCCGCGAAAGGCGAGCAATTACCGACGTTAGATCAATTTGATATGTTAATCGTGATGGGCGGTCCACAAAGTGCTGTTTATTATGATAAGTATGATTATCTAGTTGCGGAAGTGGAATTAATTCAACAAGCTCTTGCTGCGGATAAATTCGTGTTAGGTTTTTGTTTGGGTGCGCAATTGATTGGGGTGGCATTAGGCGCTGCTGCCCAATCTAGTCCTGCAAAAGAAGTAGGTATGTTTCCCGTGACATTGACTGAGGAAGGTCAACATCATCCTATATTTGCCGGCTTTCCAACGACTTTTAAGGCGATGCATTGGCATAATGATATGGCGGGATTGCCAGCTCATGCTCGAGTATTAGCGGCTAGCGCAGGTTGTCCGCGTCAAATTATTCAATTTAGTGAAAAAGTGTATGGTTTTCAATGCCATCTCGAATTAACTCCCGCCGCTACCCAAGCGATCGTTGATAATTGCCCAGAAGATTTAGCAGAAGGTAAATATATTCAAACACCGGATGTTATGATGGCGGAAGATTTCGATACGATGAATCACTATATGTTAACGATCCTCAATCGGCTGATTAAGCCTGCCGTGTCATTTCCTCTTATATAATGATCGGTGGATGGTGCCCCGACAAAAAATCTGTTTAATGAATAGTAGGGGTCGACCCGCAAGCGACGCTATCCACCGAGCAAACTATGCCAATTCCGAAAAGACAAATGCAAGGATTGGTGTAGGAAAGGTATAAAAAAGGTATTTTTTAAACCTATTTTATTCAAAAAAGGTTGATTTAATGGTTGTAATAAACCTATTTTAGGTTATAATAGGTTTATCAAATCAATATATAAACCTATTTTTATGAATGAAAATGTATACCAAATTTTCTCTCCACCTATCAAATCCTTAGAAGATTATGGTATTGATTTTCAACAAGCCCTATCAACCCCAACCATAGTTTCTGCTTTAGCAAAAGCAGATAAACATCATCTTCATTGGGAAGAATTACGGCATAAGAATTGGATACCCGAACCATTCGCTGCTAATAAAGAAGCTTTTTGGACGTTATTGCGGTTTAAGCGTTTTTCGGAATCAATAGAAACGCCTATAAAAGATAAAAACGGTACATTTTATCAAATAAATACAAAACACTATGCTGAGTTTTTGCATATCATCGATAAAGAAATGGCTGGAAACTTTATGGGAATCCGGCCTCTTTCAGAGGCGAACAAAAAGCAATTTATTGCAAGAAATATCATTGAAGAATCGATCGCATCTTCACAATTAGAGGGGGCTAATACTTCTCGAGCTGTTGCAAAGAAAATGTTGTTAGAAGGAAGAAAACCAACGAATTACAGTGAACAAATGATTGTCAATAACCACCAAGCCATGCTGAAAATAGAACAAAATTTTTATCAGCAAGATTTATCATTCGATTTACTTTGTGAGTTACATTCTATTATCACGCATAAAACGTTACCAGAAAATATGCAGGGGGCATTACGCGAAACTTTTAATGAGGAAGGGGAAAAATTAAAAATAATACCATGGTCTAATGTGGTCGCCTATGTAACTCCAGATAGAGAATTTGTTGAAAAAGAATTACCAAGATTGATTGATTTTGCTAATGATAAAAAAAATGCTGAAGATAATTTCATTCACCCGCTAATTAAAGGAATTATGCTACATTTTTGGGTTGGATTGTTACATCCTTTTGAAGATGGTAATGGGAGGCTGGCGCGAATATTATTTTATTGGTATATGTTGCGACATGAATATTGGGCATTTAAATACTTATCATTATCAGAGAAAATAAAAAAATCGTCAAAACAATATGCCATGGCCTATATTTATAGCGAGCAAGATTTATATGATTTAACCTATTTCATTCATTACAATATTGAAAAATTGCAATTAGCAAGAAAAGATTTTCAAGATTATATAAAAATCAAGGTAAATGAAAATCAAGTAATTACTAATGAAAAACAAGAAAAATATCAATTTAATGATCGCCAGATTAAACTACTGCATTATTTTAATCAAGAAATGGAAGGAAGAATAAACCTGACGGCTTATCAGCAACTTTATTTTGTGAAAAAACCAACAGCAATATTGGATTTGAAGAAGTTAGTTGAAAAAGGATTTTTGCTCAAGAAAAAAATGGGTAGAAATACTTATTATTATCCAACAAAAGCAGTCAGTAGTTTTTTTGAATTTTAATTTAAAGATTTTAGTCAATTTGTGACGAATCTTATCGCAAATTATCAAGATAATTCCAGCTCATAAGACACAAGTCCATCCGCCTTTTTATAACCAAGTTTCTAAAAAACGAGGCAGTTATAAAAAGAAAATTTCAAACTGAGCCACTACCAAAAATCCATTTAATTAATAATAGAGCATTAAGCTATATGTTTGCTCGCGAAAGCTATCCACCGAGCAAACTATCCGTTAATTATTTGATAAGTAGATTTATCTCTTTTCTTTAAAGGATTGGCCGTGCAATATTTAGCATAATCATAATCAATAAAACGATACGGTAAATCATGGTCACGGCCTGAGGGAATGCCCAGGCGTGCAGTTTGAATAATCGCTTTTGGACGATAGCCACTATCGGCAACATAAAATTTTTCGACATCAAAAGATTGCGCATCCCATTGTGGGACTTTCAAACCTAAGGCTTTACATAGTAGTGTTTGACCGGCACAGAGTTTTTCCACGGAGCGTAACTCGCCATTGGCTTTTGGATTTAATGCCCGCATCTTTTGTAAAGCTTTCGGGGATAAAGCCGATAATAAAGGTATAGCCGATTTAATCAACACGGCATCACCTTCACCTTGGGCGCTAATATTTAATGAATCGCCACCTCGTGCATAATACATATAAATCGTCCCGGCAGGCATGAACAGGGCAGCGCGTTTTTTAGTATAACCTAATGAAGCATGACTCGCTTTGTCGGTTAAATAGTAAGCTTCCGTTTCGATGATTTGGGCACGCAGCCATAGGTGTTGATGTTTTACGCAGAGAATTTTACCTAATAATTGTTGTGCCAAGTCTTGTGCATCTTGTTGAAAAAAATCACGGGCTAAGAGGGGATAAGTTTGGTTCATTGGGCAGCATCACTTAGGTTAAGAGTAAGACAAGATAATTGATCTACAATCAGAATAACATTTTGTGCAAGAAATATTCGTTTCGAATCGCATGGTAAAAGGATCGTAGCATAACCAATGCCTGTGCTGGCTCCTGTAATCAGCGCGAGGTTTCTCATGTTGTGATCCGTAATGCTTGTGGTATGATCGAATTTATTATAGTGAGGGAGCAAGAACTATGCAACAACGTATCAGTATCATCTTTTTACCTACTTTAGTCGTCGCTTGGCTATTCATGATTTATGAGTATGTGTTGCGGGTTTCTGATAGTGTTATCGTCAATCATTTAATGCAAAGTTTACAAATTGGCCCGGGGGCAATGAGCGTATTATCATCAGGATTTTATATTCCTTATGTATTGATGCAAGTTCCCGCCGGTTTACTGCTCGACCGCTATGATGTTAAAAAGATTTGGCCATTTGCTTTATTGTCAGTCACTATCGGTTCATTTTTATTTGCTATATCACATACAATAGAATTGGCAACTATTGCTCGAGTCTTTATGGGTATAGGTTCAGCCTTTGCTTGGGTAAGTATCATTAAAATTATCGTCAATCATTTACGCGAAAGTTATCATAATTTTACTATTGGGCTTAGCATGACGTTAGCAATGCTAGGGGCTATTATTGGTCAAGCCCCATGGTTATTGATTACTAATCACTTAGGCAGTTGGCAAGCACCTTATTATATTTTTGCTGGTATTGGTATCGTATTATTATTGATTGCATTATTTTTTGCAAAAAATATTAATGGGCCGAGTCGTGATGTTTCATTAAAATCAATTGGAATTTTAAAACAAATTTTACCTGCATTTAAGGGTAGAAATTTTTGGATTTTAGTGATTTTTATTGGGGTATTGAGCAGTCCTCAAACAGCATTTACTGCTTTATGGGGAGTAGAGTTTTTTCATCAAAGTTACCATTTCTCACGTGAAGCAGCGGCTAGTCTATTGAGCATGATTTGGTTTGGGGGGTTATTTGGTGGGCCAGTGCTAGGTATCATTGCTGATAGTATCAAAGATAAAAAATGGTTATTAATAGCGATTAATGGATTAACTATTTTATTAATGCTAATTATCATCTATGTTCAACCTCATATTCATATCGTTGTTGCTTCTATATTATTTTTTATTGGATTATTAACCAATGGGAATATCATTATTTTTGCTATGACAAGCCGCATGACTCAAGCATTGAGTAAAGGAGCAATAGTCGGAGTGACAAATATGTTTAATATGGCGGGAGGGCCTATATTTCAAATGTTGATCGGCGGGATATTGAGTAGCACGATGACAGCTGGCAATATTGGTAATTTTTCTATTGCGCTTAGTGTGATTCCCATTGCTTTATTCTTAACATTGTTGAGTTTATTTTGGTATCGACGATGATTTGTCCAGCTTGTCAAGCGACAGTAGAATATATTAGTGCCGCCACCGGTTGTTGGCAATTACAGCATCATTTACTTGAACCGGAATATCAATCTCAGTCATCATTCACTCGTCGTTTATTAGCGGATGCGTATGCGGTACAACATCCCGATGGTGATGACCCACGCCAATTACAATTAGTACGTGGATGGCACGTTGCATTGCAAAAAATAAAAACCAATTTATTAAGTTGGAGCGTCCTCAACATTTTGGTAGTTTAACGGTAAAAGATTTAATGGCAGTCGAAGGAGAAGATCGGACAGTACTGATTCAGGCATGAGCTAATGAAGTATGGCAAGCATGGCAGCCTTATCATCAATATATAGGGGAATTAGTGGCTGAGATAGTGTGCTAAATTAATGCAGCCTTAAAGTACCTTGCAATCCGCCGATGACTTGCGGCTGATTATTGCTGTCAGTGACTGGTAACATGCCTGTACCTACCCTTAATTTTTTGTTAGTAGGAAGATAATTGATATATAAGACAGCGCTAGCAGGTGTATCAGCACTGATAAGGCGAATACTCGGTGTTTCAGTTGCCGAAGCATAACAATCACCCTTTAATGTTAACTGAGTCCGTTTACCATTGACGATATAAATCAATTGCGCGGTTTTCCACATTTGCTGTTGATACAGTTCGACAACTTTAACCGAAAGTCTAGCTTGAACAGTCGGTTGTAATGATAACGTGCCATGCCACGCCATTGGTTTAGCAAAGACAGAACATAATACAGTGTTTGTTGCCGCGAAGGCATTAACGCTACATAATAAGGCAAACAAACTGAATAAACGAGTGAATTTCATAAATTAAATTATAAGCACTATTTTTTATTTGTCTAGAAAATCTTGTTACAGGATTATGCTTGATTACTAGTCGGTTAGCCATTCCCGATCTTCTGCTGTTTTGGTTAATTTTGCCTTAGGTGAACCTGATAAGAGGGTTTCCAATGTAGGCTCTTTCTCAACAGGGGGCAATATTATGATATTTTTCTCATGATTCATCATTCTTCTCCTAATTAATTTTGTTATTATATAATAATGTTACCTATCAGTGGTTGTTTTTTATGCCTTAGGGATTTTCTGTTCTGATCTTTGGGTTTCTTGCATCATATGGCTAAAACAGGTTTGGATTTTCAGTAATAAAATTTGCGTATGCTATACTCAAATAACGCTATCAATTCGGAGGATATATAATGAAACGCATTATTTTTTTCTTCTTGATCCTTATTCATATTCCATTATTTGCTTCTATGATGACGACGATTAAAATTCCGATGTATTTGAGTGCTAATCATGCCGCCATTGGTTATGTGATTGCCACCGATACGCAATATGGGTTATTGTTGACTCCACATTTGAAAAGTTTACCCGCCGGAGTGCATGGGTTCCATATTCATGAACATCCTAACTGCGATCACGCGGCTATGGTTGCAGGGAATCATTTAGATCCCGTGCATACCAGTAAACATTTAGGGCCTTATAATACTAATGGCCATTTAGGTGATTTACCGGCGTTAACTGTCAATGCCGATGGCACCGCGACATTACCGGTGTTAGCGCCACGTTTAAAAGTTATGCAACTGCATCAACATGCTTTGATGATCCATGTGGGTGGCGATAATTATGCGGACTCTCCAAAACCATTAGGTGGCGGAGGCGAGCGCTTGGCTTGTGGTGTTATTCCATAAAATAAAAATTAGGAAAATTATGTTATTTGCCAAATTGCGAATGTTATATAAAATTAAATAATTATTAAAAGTTAGCATATAATGGGCGATAATCTTATCGCCCATTTTTTTAAGCAACAAGCAGGTATCGTATGAATAAACCCTTAATTATGATCACCGGAGCGAGTTCCGGAATTGGTTATGCATTAGCTGAAATCGTAGCGCAGCGTGGTTATCCCGTCTTAGCGATTGCGCGTCGCCAAAAACTATTAACCAAGTTAGCAGAGAAGCATCCATTAATCAGTATCGTGGCTGCTGATATTAGTGAACAAGCAGGCCGAGAACAAGTCATGCAAGTATTAGCAGAGAAAGGGCAAATGATATATTTAGTCAATAATGCGGCTATTTCGATGCCAAAAATATTTTCGCAATTGACAGCAACAGAATGGCAACAAATTTTAGCTATTAATGTAGAAGCACCGATGTGGTTAGTGCAAGCGTGCCAACCTTATTTTTCGCATAGCCGCGTTTTAAATATCTCATCGGGCTTGGCGCATTATGCATTAGCAGGTGCTAGCGCCTATTGTTTGACGAAAGCAGCATTATATATGTTGTATCAAGTCATCAATGCCGAATATGATCCAAAAATCGTTATTGCTGGTTCGCTAAGACCAGGAATTATCGATACACCGATGCAAGCGGTTTTACGCAATAGCGATCCCGAACTATTTCCTTCACAAGCGAAATTCCAAAATTTTTATGATCAAAATGCATTGCGCGATCCTCATATTGTTGCAGAATTTATTGCTGAAGTATTATTGAATAGTAGTGATGAAGCGTTTAAACAAAAAGAATGGGATATCGATGAATGATGATCAAAAATTAATTGCTGAATATTCGCAGGAATAGTGTCTATTTTTAGAGGCGACGTATGAAAAAGGCATGAGGTCTGAAGGTGGGGCGCAAGCGATTGATCGTATGTTTGCTGGCATTGATATAAACCACAAAGCGATGCTCGATATTGGCTTTGGTTTGGGAAGGGGGTAGTCTTTTATTTAGCGGATAAATGTACGGCCACAGTGACAGGAATTGATTTAAACCCTTGGTTAGTGACAGAAGCGACACACTTGAGTTTGAAAATTTACCTATCTTGACTTATTTTTTGTAGGAAACGCGTATAATTTTAAGCAATATAAATAACAAGATAGGAGAGAAATCCGTGATGTTTATTATAGGCTTATTATTTGTGTTAATCATTTTACCTATTTGGTTGGTTTTGCATTACTTAACGACTTGGCGTAATAGTCGCAGTTTAAGTCGTCGAGAATTAGATAATATCGAAGCTATTTGGCAGCTAGCTAATCAGATGGAAGCGCGGATTAAAGCCGTAGAAACTATGTTAGACCTTGATAAAACTCAGGGAAGTCGTCGTCATGAGTAATTATGAACGTGCTAATCGCTTATATAGGGTAAAAGACCAAGCGGTGATCTGCGGTATTTGCGCAGGTGTTGCCGATTTTTTTTGTTTAGAAGTATTATGGGTGCGGATATTAACTATCGTGATGTTAATTATTTCTCCACCTTTTACCTTAATCACTTATATTGTCTTACGCTTATTATTGTCACCTAAACCTGCTTATTATGAATTGGATAAAAAAGCCGATGTTTTTTATCGAGATATTCGTTGTTCTCCAGCGACAACGATCGCTGATATTAGGTATAGCTTTAATAATTTGGACAAACGTTTGCAAACTATCGAAATGCACCTTTCTTCCAGAGAGCATTCATTTCATCAAGCAAAAAACCATTAGGAGGTTTTTATGTATAAAAAGCATTTTTTCGTATTACTAAGTGTTTTTATTGCTATTTTAGCAATATATAAAGTCGTTAACGCCAATTGGATAAGTGGAAAAGTCATTAAAGGTAATGGCCACGTTACGACGGCAAAGCGCAGTGTAGAGGATTTTTCACAAATTGAAATTGATGGATCGATGAAAGTGGTCATTACGAATGGTAAAGAACCCAATATTATCATATCAGCCGATAGCAATATTATTCCTTATATTGTGACTCAAGTGGATCATGGTGATTTAGAAATCACGATTCAAAAAGATATCAGTATTCATAGTACTCATCCTATTATTGTTACCGTTAGCGCAAGCGAAATAGCGCAATTAGCACAAAATGGTAGTGGTGAAGTGATAGCCGAAAATGTATACGCCAATAATTTTCAGCTAACAAAAAATGGTAGCAGCAGTATGGAATTGAATGGCAAAATTCATTTGCATAGCTTATTGATGGATGGCTCTGGAGACATAAAGATACAGGGTATTACGACCGATCAACTAGATATAACAAAAACAGGTGCGGGTACAGTGGAATTAGCGGGGAAAGCAGCGGCAATTGCTATTCATCAAACGGGTTCAGGCAATGTTTGTGCCTATGATTTACGAACTAAAAACGCTAGTTTGCATATAGTGGGTTCAGGGAATGCTTATCTTAGTGTGACGGATAATTTAGAAGCAACAATTATGGGTAGTTCGACGGTGTATTATCGTGGCAATCCAGGCAATATTAAAGAAAAAGTATTTGGAAATGGGGCGCTAAAAAAAGCGGTTTAGACGTGATAACAAAATAAAGTTATAATATGCTCCTTATTAGGAGCTAAGATGAAATTATCACTGAAAGCTAGTTTAATGCTAGCCCTTTGCGCAGCAGTGTGGGGATTAACTTTTCCATTAATTGCTAACGCAATGAAATTTATCAATCCGAGCTTGTTCGTTACCTTGCGTGTCATGCTTGCCGCGATTGTTTTCTTACCGTTTATTATTTCTCGGTTACGTTATACCAATAAATATATATTGTGGGGTGGAGTCACTATTGGTTTATTAACCAGCTTAACTTATATCTTTCAAAGTATAGGGTTAATGACTTTACCATCAGCCCGTTCGGCGTTTATTACCGGAACGAATATTGTCTTTGTGCCATTATTGATGCCCTTATTTCGTTTAGGTTATCCCACTTTATGGGGTAGTATTTCAGCATTGTTGGGATTATTAGGGTTATATATTTTAACGGGCGCTAACCTTGCTGGGTTGAGCAGCGGCGATTATTGGACGTTAGGCTGTGCCTTGGCATACGCGTTGCTGGTGTTATGTATGCAATGGTTTACTCTGCGTATTCAAGAATATCGTTTATTTGCCTTTATGCAAATCATTTTCACGATACCTTTTGCTGCTATTGCTACCCATAGTATCGATTGGCAATCCCTAGCCCATCCCCAAGTGATCATCGCGTTAGTTGTTTGTGCACTCTTTGCGACCTGCTTAGTTTTTTATTGGCAAACCAAATATCAACAACATATTAACCCTGCTAAAGCTGCTTTAATTTTTGCTTTAGAGCCTGTGTTTGCCACTTTCTTCGCCTTTATCATCAACGGCGAAAAAATCACACTGGATACGATGATAGGAGGCGGATTGATTTTATTCAGTATTGTCTTGGCAGATTTGATAGCACTGTTACGTAAGCAACCTTTATGATGCTTCCAGATTCTACTATTCCTTTAGCGATCGTTTTAAGCGACAAGAGGAAAACGCAGAGCATCGCTTATCATTTTGCGGTGTCAAAGGTATAGAAATCAGTCAGTAAATATGGGAAAATGTTGTACATGTTCCGATCGAATTTGCCTAAAGTGACTTACCAAGCAGCTGATTATCAGCAACAAATCTATTGTTCGAGTATTCACTATTACGAAGATTTATTTAAAGATATTGATCAGGCGACTCAAACCATCGATATGGAAACGTTTATTTTCTCTGATGACGTCTTAGCCCATCGTGTAGCGGAACGTTTATGTAGCGCGGCCCAACGTGGAGTTGCGGTACGGTTGATGATCGATGGTATGGGTGCTTTATTAAGCGATAAATTGCAAGGCATTTTAATCGATGCGGGCGTAGAATTTAAAATTTATCATCCGGCCCCTTGGCGTTTTCATCACTGGCGCCATTCTAGTTTTTTAGGTAAGCGTTTATTTCAGCGCTGGATCTATTTTATTGCCCATGCCAATCAACGTAATCATCGCAAAGTGGTTCTTATCGACAATAAGATTGCTTGGATTGGTAGTATTAATGTTACTGTGCAACATTTAACGGAAGAAGCCGGCGGCAATAACTGGCATGACACAGCCGTTAGATTGCAAGATTTAGATTTTCGAGATTTAACTTTAGCATTTGAAGCGGAATTTTACAGTAAACATTTTCAATTTTTATTTAAACAACCGATGTATAATCGCATTTTTCGTTTGAATAATACTCGGTTACGTCGCCGAAAAATTTATCATACATTGTTGCGTAAATTACGCCGCGCTCGAAAACGCATTTGGATTACCAATGCTTACTTTATTCCCGATAAACGTATTTTACGTGCCTTAAAAGAAGCGGCTTGGATTGGGGTGAAGGTACGCATTATTTTACCGATGCGTAGTAATCATCCATTTATGGGGTGGGCATCTAGTGTATTTTATAGTGAGTTGTTAAAGGCTGGTGTAAGAATTTATGAATTTGAACCAGGAATGTTGCATTCGAAGGCGATGATTATTGATGATTGGATGATGATTGGTTCATCCAATTTAAATAGCCGTAGTTTATTTTCTGATTATGAAGTGGATGTGATCTTAGGGAGCGAAAAAGCTCAAATTGATTTACAGAATCAAATGGTAGACTTCATTCAATTTTCACGAGAAATTAAATTAGAAGAATTTGAGAAATATGGTCGTTTTCGGCGCTTATTAGGATTATTTATTATGTTTTTTCGACGTTGGTTATAAAATGAAATTTAATTTATTCAGCCACAATATTCATAAAGGGTTTAATACTTTTGGGCGATTTACATTACCCGTATTACGGCGTCGATTACGCCAATTAAACCCAGATATCCTTTGTCTGCAAGAAGTGCAAGGCGAACATCGCGGCAAAGCTCAAAAGCATAAAGCGTGGCCTACCGAAGATCAAGTCAGTTTTCTAGCGGCTGAGCATTGGCCTGCGCATGTCTATGTGGATAATGCTCGCTACCAGCATGGGCATCATGGTAATGGTATTATCAGCCGTTATGCGATTGAGCATTGGGATAATATTAATGTGTCGTCGCGGCCCCATGCCTCACGTAGTTTATTACATTCACGAATTCGGTTAAGTGAAACTCAATATGTACACGTTATTTGTGTGCATTTAGGCTTATTTGAATTAGAACGAGAAGAGCAATTTGAAACCTTAGTATCGCGAGTCAAATCGCATATTCGTTTCGATCAGCCGATCATCATTGCTGGAGATTTTAATGATTGGCGTAAACGTGCAGGGGATCATTTGTCTGAAGTATTAGATTTGCGCGAAGCTTTTTCAGAAATTCACGGCCAACACGCTAAAACCTTTCCCGTTTTTCGTCCCGCTTTAAGTGTTGATCGGATTTATTATCGCAACTTACAATTACTCAATTGTGAAGTGTTGGATTATAAACCCTGGGGTATATTATCCGATCATTTGCCATTGCTAGCAGAATTTCAACTGGATGAAAATCATTAAGGAATGACTCGATGCCACATTTAACACTAGAATATACGGCTAATATTAATGAAGCGGTTAACTTTGCTGATTTATTTCAGCAATGTCATCAGGTATTGGTCGCTGGATTACCGACACAATTAGCGAGCTGTAAAAGTCGCGCTGTAGTCAGAGAGCACTATTATGTCGGTGATGGGGATCCGCAGAATGCTTTTGTGACGTTAACGGTAAAAGTCATGCCAGGTCGAAAACCGGAAATCTTAGATAAAGTAGCGCAAGAGTTATTGGCTATCGTACAACAACATTTTATTCTGGCAACTGCCCAGTTAAATCTGCAAATAACGGTGGAAGTTGCCGAATTATCGCCGCATTATAAGAAATATATACCTATAAAATAGTGCAACAACTGCCCATCTCTGGAGCAGGAAGTAGAGGGTAATATACCAATCTTTCTGCTACGCTTGCCAACCCTAAGCTGACCCACATGCTATCGAAGTAAGAAATGACGCTAGCATTATTATAGCGTTGTGCAAATAAGTCTTTATTAGCTTTATAAATAGCTTTCAACATGGGAGTAAATTTTATCGAACTTGCAGGGTCAGTATATAAGATGGCAGCTGCATCAGTCATGTGTACTTGATTATTTTGCATAGCCAAGGTAAAGCTGATTTGTAATTTTACTTGGCTTTGATAAGTTTCATCTTCGGCAAATGAGCTTTGCAATCCAGTTAATTGTTGTTCATAACAAACTTTGATTTGGTTCATGTTCCCTTGAATAATTTCATAATAGATTTTGGGATGGCCAGTAGGATCAGTTTCAAATTGCTGATTAGTATATTGTTCAGTTGCGGCGCAATTAGTAAAGCGTGAAAATAAGGCACCAAAACAATTGGGTTTTTCAAAAATAAATAGTGCTTTACATAAATGAATATCAATCATTAATCCTTCACTAGCTTGCCGCAGCAACGCTTGTAAAGTGTTGGCGATTTTAGCAGTATCTTTAGGATTGTTTGTGGTAGCAATACTTAGCGGAGTTATATTTTTTCCGTATCTTATAAAATGGTAATCGTCATGAGTAAAATTTGTTTTATCATCGCAAGGAACGGTTAAAGCGCGAAAATCGTTAATTAACGTTTTTTTATCGACTAAAGCAAAAGGATTAAGAATACTGTAAAGTAAGGGCTGTTTATCGCTAGGAAATGACATAGTTAAACCTCTTATTATTATTTAATTTTGCACAAATTTTAACATGTTGTTTAACCGTAAACAATATAAAAGCGCGCTGAAAAGGGTAATTTTTGCACAAAACCACTTAAGGTGTAATTAATTGATTTTCATAGGTTTGTTGAAATTTAATGCTATTCATAGCATAATGAGTAATTATCAGCCACCTATGACCTGCCTAATAGTCATGCGGCATCCATACAATACTAAAATAGAGATAATAATATGCCATTTTCTGATTCTGTTGGTCCTTTACTCAGCGCTTTTTCTGCTAAACGAAAGCTTATTAATATGCCTATTGCTGAATTATTGGCGATAGATTTGAAAGGCTATTTTGTTACTCAATATCAACTATTTCGTGCTTCAAGTAAAAAGGGTCCTCAATCTCCTCGCATCTTTTCTTTGCCAGAGGCTATTAATTATAAGACAAGCTCGGACGAAGAATTAATAAACGAATTAAGAAGGAGATTGCAACTCGATGAAACAACGGAAATAGACGTTACAAGACAGGCGCCAGACCAAGTTATTTATGCGCTAACAAAAAGTTCACCAGATTCGAGTTTTTTTGATGTACGTACTTCGCCTAGTAAAAGACCCCCAGAGAAAGAAATGATAACAGAAACATTTTCCATTAGTGTTCCTATCTCAGAGGTAGGAAAAAGGATGCTAGGTGAACAATCAACAATAGTAAATAATAAAAATAATCTATATCAACGTATGGAATTATGCTTAGCAGCGTTAATGCCAGCATGGCAAAAAAGCTTTTCTTCTGCTGAAGAAACGTTGCGTGATTTGGAAAAAACAAAGATTGATGGACGAGATATTATTCGTAGTGTTACTGAACTTGCAGGAAGTGACCCTGGGCTAGCACTATTTAAAGATTTATTATTAGTTTTGCATTTGCTTTTTTTTCCTTATGAGGTTGAAGACCAACAGCGCTCTGTTAAGTCAATCACTGACGCTAAATTAACGATCTATGATTATTACTTATGGCTTAATATCGTTAATTTTTTATTGATTTATGTTGGCAAACAAAGCATACCATTGTATGGTCTCGTGCGAGAATTAATACGGAAAGTTAATGATTATTGCGCCATTTTATCTACGCCTCTTAGAAAAATTTTTGATAGTATTCAAATACTAGCAAATAGAATGACCGAAATTTTACTAACCGTTAATTTAACGTTATCAGATAAGCAAAAATTTTCAGGCTTAACTCGTTACCCAATGTTCGCTAGAATTGAAACTATTTTAGAGCGCGGTCTTAGTAAAGAGCAGTTAAGAAAAGAAGATTTTGAACATGTTGCTTTCTTTGACATGGGTTCGCGTATAATAGAAATCATGAGCAACTTAGGTCGTTTAGGTTTTTTTCATGCAAATATGGTCTTCAAAAAAATAAAACATCAGGAAATGGAAAGTAAGATAACACAGGCTAATGATATTTTAAAAGAAAAATGGGTGTCAGCCGTTGAAAGCATGCAAGTTTTAGCTGAGTATAAAGAAAAAATACTAAAAACCGAAATATTATGTCAAATAGCAGATGCTGCTTGCATAGGTTGTGATTCGAAACAAGCAGAGTTGGAGGCATTCATTTATTTTTTAAAACTGGTGAACACAATCTTCTTTCCAAAAGATATTGAAGAAAAAGAAATCTCTTGTCGTGTTGTTGATCAAGCTACATTAACGTTGCGTGATTATTATTTTTTGGTTTATTTAACACAACTTTTATTCGGGAAAAGCCAAGCAAAATCTAGAGATTTTTCCAATGCGCTATCTTCTTTAATCGGGGCCATGAAATCACTTTTTCAACATGATAGTATTTTATCGCCAATTAGAGATTTTGCTAAAGAAGTCGTCGAGGCTTTATTGGTAACTAATAAAGGAGCCGCTAAGGAAAAGAGATTTACAGGTTTAATGGAGAATTTACTTTTCTATCATATGCAGTGCGATTTAGTACAAAATGCTTCTGTTTCAGATAAATCTTGTTTAGGTATCTTGGGTCAAATGTTATTGGCTATCATCGAGGATATAGAACAAGAACAACCTCATCCGCCCTCTAGTCAAGATAATCTGGCATCTCGTATTTCGCATGCTTTTAGCATGGTATTACCCTTTTTTCAAAAGGATTTTATCAATGCAGCTGAGACAAGGAGATTTTTATGGGGGAAGCACAAGGCTATTTTTAAATTTGATCCAGGTGCTGGAGTGACAGTGGAAGGTTACATTGATGCAGCATTTCAAGAAGATATGAAAGATGAAACATTAGTACCTTTTGTAAATTTATGGGCTATGTTCCATGCTCTTTATTTCCCAGAGGGTGAAGAAGCAATAAACTTATCTACTTATGCAATTGATGCAGCACAATTAACTATTTATGACTATTATTTATTCCTTTGCTTCCAGTCATTTTTATTAAAAAAAGTCGAAGCCAAATTACACTTGGCTATTGATGGTGCAATTGAAGCCATACAAAAAAGTTACAAAGATGAAGGAGATGAAGAAAAAGCACATATCTTTTCAACTATTAATTTATTGGCTGAAAAAATGGTAGAACTATTATTAACTGTCAATAAAGATTTTCCGCGGGATAAAAAATTTGAAGGGTTAAGAATCTATCCATTTTTTGACAGAATCCAAGATACTCTAAATCGAGCGCGTAATTTGGATGTAAAAATAGATTTCAAACAAGCTATGTTCTTCTTCGATATTGGTAGATTGCTCATACAAATTATTGATATGCATGGTAGGCCTGCACGTTCACCAACTCCACCGGTGCATATAGATGTACCACCTAGCCTTCCATAATTTTATTGCTGTAATAAAGATGCTATTTTGGCGTCCCGAGCCGGAATTGTATCGATAGATGGTGTGAATATTGTAGCTAATAATATTATTTAAATTGTTTGGCGGTTATCAATAATCGATTTTCAATCAGCTCACGCATTTTAGTAGGCAAGGGTAAGTCATTTTTTAATGTTTGCCAGCCATCGAGGGTTTTTTCTACCGTTTCTTGAGTAATTTGCATAACGAAATTGCTGGGTAATTTAACTTTTTCTGCAAAGCGCTTTAATAAAGTTAAATTGATTTTACGCATATCTTTTTCTCCCGCCATGCTTAACGCTAATGTTGAATCATTGATGAATACATGCGTTGCCACGTAATCATAAGCAGGAGATAATTCGGGTTTAGTAGGATTTCGATATAGCAGGGAGCCATTTTTTAAATGCAAATCACTATTGCCAATGAGGATATTAAAAATCAATCTTTTGATAAATTCATAACCAGCATTTTCTCCACTGATAGTGGTCAACATGTTGGTAATATTATTGTAACTTACACCCTGATATTTTTTATGGGGATAAATCCCATAAACTTGAGCAAAATCCTCCATATGAATGCGATGATCATTTTCTCGATCAAAACGTTTCACTATCAAAGCCTTTTCTTTCTTTTTTGTTACAATTTCCGGCAAGTTTTCAATATTTTCTATTTCTATCAACTGTATTTCTGGGGTATCTATTCCCAGATAGCGCGCTAACGTTAACATGGAGAATTCATTTTCTGGTAAATATTCAAAGCGTGACGAGGGTAATTTGATGATCCAGTCCCCACCTCTGCCGTGTGCAGGAATGGTGAGTTGTTTTGATTTCCGCATCAATGCCGAAAATTTTAATTGCACTCCTGCCAGAGAGAATTTTAATATTGTTTTATTTAATTCATCTTTCTCAAGAATAGCTTCTTCCGCATCTTGTTCTGTTAAATCATGCGGGTGATCAGCTTGAAGTATGACGGCCCCTGGCAAATCGTGTACCAATAATTGCAGCAAGGCGAAATCACGATTTATTTTTACTTTAGCGCTTTTCGCTAAATAATCGCGTAAATATCCTTCAGGTAAAAGATTAGCAAAAAAACTAGGAGCCATCGTTTGAGTGGGTGCCAAATCAGTCAGCAATTTTCCTTGAGTCGTATAAAAGGATTGGCTTAATATAGGCCTAGAAATGTCAGCTAAATAGTTATCTGTAAAATGGAAATAAATGCGATCGTCAGGTAATTGGGTTAAAGTACCGACAGGATAATCATTTAAATATACAGTCAATGTATTAACCTTATTCATCATCCGCCTCGTCTGGTAACCAGCGAGGAGTAGCGCTGGTATCTTTGCCATTTAAAGTAGCTTGGAAGTAGGGAACAAAGGTTTTAGGAATGAGCATAACCTCTAACCCTAATACATGCGCCATATCTTCTAAACTGGATAAACGTAAATCTATTTTGCCATTTTCAATGTTGGAAATATGACTTTGAGGTAAATTGAGCAAGTGGCTCATTTCAGCCTGCGACAATTTCTTAGCTTTGCGTGTTTGCTGTAACATTTTAACGAGGGGTGTCATTTTATATGTTTTAATATATATAATATAATTTTTATATATTTTAACATATATTTAAAAAATTACCAGCCTTAAGAAAAGTAATAGACAAAATAGCATGGTTTATTTGAATTAATCATTTGATTTTAAAAACAAAAGATAACATAGAAAAAATATTTGCAAATTAAAATTGGCAAGTATAATTTAATGTAATACAAAATAGATGGGGCGGGGTAATATGGGTATTTTGAATGTTCGCATACCGGATGCATTAGTTAATCGATTAAACAAGTTGGCCGAAAGGACTGATCGGACAAAAAGTTATTATGTAAGGCATGCGCTTGAAAACCAGTTACAAGATATTGAAGATTATGTAGATGCTTTAACTGAGTTTGAGGCAATTAATGCCAATAGATCTCGCACCTATACGATCGAAGAAGTGAGGAAAGAACTTGGCTTGGGAAATTGAATGGAGCGCTAAGTATTATTAAGTTGTTGATTTTGGCGTCCCGAGCCGGATTTGAACCGACAACCTGCCCCTTAGGAGAGAGTTTCACTCTTGTTATTCTATATTAACTCAGATAAAATATTGTCATTCAATATTACTATTATATATTGTAAAACAATAAGTTAATAAATAAAAAAGTAATATTTATTGATATGGTTTTATATAGAGATAGTTATGTTTTGGACTTATATAGGACTTACAAGAGGCTAAAATGAAAGAGTATATTAATACCCGCTGTGTACATAGCTTAAAACCTTTAGATAAGCCCTATGAAGTAGTTGATACAGAGGTAAAAGGATTTTTAGTTCGAGTGCAAACTAGTGGTGTAATGACTTATTATTTAAGTTATCGCAATCAACAAGGTAAGCGTAAACGTTACTGTATTGGTAAGCATGGTACGATAACCACAAACAAAGCTAGAGACATTGCTAAACAAAAAGCTGGTGATGTTGCTAGCGGCATTGATGTGCAATTAGCCAAACAGGAAGAAATCAAAAAAGCACAGGCAGAAGCCAGTAAATTAACGCTTAAAGAATTTGTTGACCGACAATATCACGATTGGGCCCTTACTCATTTACGTAACCCCAATAAAAGGCTTAAAGAAATGCAAACTTGTTTCTATCAAGAGTTTGCTAATATGAAGTTAGAAGCTATTGATCCTTTTTCTATTGAACGGTGGCGCTCAAAACGTATTAAATCAGGTGTCACAGCGTCAACCGTTAACCGTAATATTACTGAATTAAGGTCTATTTTTTCTAAAGCTAAGCAATGGGGCGTAATCAATAATAGCCCTTTTGAACATATTAAACCGCTGCGACAAGATAATAATGCCAAGATTCGTTATTTAAGTAAATCTGAGCAAACCCAGTTGCTGGAGGCTCTAGATAAACGTGAACATAAAATGCGTGCTGAACGCGCTAATGCGAATCAGTGGCGAGCTGAGCGTGGATATGAATTATTACCTAATCTTTTTGACTTGGCTTTTGTAGATTACCTTAAACCTATGGTTTTATTAGCGATGCATACAGGAATGAGACGCGGTGAAATATTTAATCTTGAATGGCAAGATATTAATTTTTTAAGTAAAACCGTTACTATTAATGGTAATAAAGCTAAAAGCGGTCAAACCCGCCATATTCCATTGAATAAGATCATTATTGAAGTTATGGAAGATTGGAAAAAACAGAATCAAACTTCTGGGCTGGTATTTCCCAATGCTCAAGGTTATTCCTTGGATAATATTGCCACTTCTTGGGCTAATTTACTTGAACTAGCCAACATCAAAGATTTTCGTTTTCATGATTTACGTCACCATTTCGCTTCGATGCTGGTAATGTCTGGTGTAGATCTTAATACGGTGCGTGAGCTATTAGGACATAATGATATTAAAACAACACTACGTTATGCCCATTTAGCTCCTGAACATAAACAAGAAGCTGTGGAGAAACTAGTGTGGGTATAAGTAAGGATGTAAAAAATTTAATTAGTAAAAATGCCAAAAACGTTGACTA
>JACCDV011145130.1_pt1 | contig 36529 bp, 26 predicted proteins | sample 7446131 | NCBI WGS metagenome assembly JACCDV01 (sample SAMN15323448, study PRJNA562643) | freshwater metagenome | isolation source: river surface water | place: USA:Blue River Watershed | collected 2017-08-17
GGGAGACATGGGAAAGTGAGGGAAATGGCTAGAACATGAGGAAATCTAGCATTTTCCATTCTCATTTTCTCTTGTCTTCATACGGAGGAATGGTGTGATTGTTGAGGGTTAATCAGAGGTTCCCTAACCAACCTAACCTACTTAACCAACCACTTTCGTTTCCATTTTCTCCAAAACGCTCAAGAACTCATCAAAAAGATAATTCGCATCTTCGGGTCCAGGGCAGGCCTCCGGGTGGAACTGCACGGAGAAGAATGGTTTTGATTCGTGGCGAATCCCTTCGATGGTCCCATCGTTCCCGTTCCGGAACCATACGTGCCACCCGGCTGGAAGCTCTTCGGAAACCGCAAACCCATGGTTCTGGCTCGTGATGATGCATTTTTTGCTCGGAACACACGCTCCCGCCTCGCAGCGAAATTCCAGACACGGCTGATTGGCGCTCCGGTGACCGTATTTTAATTTGTACGTGTCGCCGCCGATCGCAAGCGCGAGGAGCTGGTTCCCGAGACAAATACCGAAGGTGGGAATATCGTGCTGAAGAGCCCATTTCATTTGGGCAATTGTCTCCACACACATCTTGGGGTCTCCCGGACCGTTTGAAACGAAGATCCCGTCGTAGTGGAAATTCGCGGTGGAGAGATCAAAATTCCAGGGCACGCGGATAACCTTTACTCCCCTTTTGAGGAACGAGCGGATAATGTTTCGCTTCATGCCGCAGTCAAATGCTACAACCGTAGGCGTGTCATCCTGAGTAGCACGGCCACGCCCCTCGATACGCCCTTCGGCCCCGGCCTCAGGGCTACTCGGGGTGACATGGCCGTGCGTATCGAAGGACGGCTCATATGTCATCACTTCCTTGCAACTCACCTCAGCCACGAGATTCAAAAGATTTGGATCGGGAATCGAATCGGCATGCGATGCTTTCGATGTGGTGTCACTGCATTCGATGCGGCCGAGCATCACCCCCTTCTCTCTCAGTTTCTTTGTGAGCGTTCGGGTATCAATGCCCGTGATCCCGGGAATATTGTGTTTTTTGAGCCATTCGGGGAATGACATCACCGCCGCATGGTGCGAGTAATCTTCGCTCACGTTGGCACAGATCACGGCGCGCACGTGGATTTCCTCGCTCTCAAAATTCTTGCTGAACCCCCACTCGTTCAATTCCTCCGCAGGGACACCGTAGTTCCCGATGAGGGGATACGTAAAGACGAGGATCTGACCGCGGTAGCTTGGATCGGTGAGTGATTCCGGGTAGCCCGCCATTCCGGTGTTAAAAACTACTTCTCCATCGGTGTCAACTTCTGCACCGAAGGACTCTCCTTCGAATATCGTACCGTCGGAGAGGATGAGCTTCGCCATTGCCGCGCATCATACACAGGATCACCTTTGTGCGATAAAGAAAGGACCGGATTTCCTCCGGAGTTTGAGCAAAAACACATGATCTGGTAAAATACTATAAATGGCCTCTCCCCTCTACCTCACGGCTGACGAGAAGAAATTATTTGCTGCGTTGCCAAAAAATCTGCAGGAAGGATGGCAAGTGGAAGAGGAGAAAGGAACGATGTATGAATCTGTCCGACAGATTGCGATGCGCTACCAGATGGCGGATTTCAGTGCGTACCCCGGCCTCAAAAAAATCGGGGAGACCATGAAAAAGGGCGGAGATATTTCTTCGTTCTCTCTCGATGATATCCCGGCCGAAGCGCTGAAAGAGCTCTACTTTACGATGGGTGCCAGGGGTGTTAAATCTCTCATCCTCACATTCCTCACGGAGGTGAAGAACGATGCCGATATCGAGGCGCTTTCTGTTTTGAGTATTGTCCGCCACAAACTTCTCGAACTCAATTCCACCGCCTCGCACCGCTAATGGCAACCCCAGCTTCAGCACCGGCGGAATCCTTCCAGCGTTCGCCTGCGGAACTTCAGGATCTTCTCCACCGCATGGAGGATGAAGGATATGAGCTCGATAACCTGGACCGATTCGATCAGCGAGCGCTCGAAGCACTCCGCGTGAGGGATGATGCAGCGGAGGAAGAAATTCATCTCCTCAAGCGTTTGGATCCGAGCATCAACGGCAATGTCGTCGATCTTCTGGAAGACCTCACGCTCTACAGGCAGGAGAACATGGCTAAGCAGGGCTGGGGCATGTGGGAATTTTTTACGAGCATTCCGGGGAGAATCTGGGGCACGATCAAGGCACACCCCAAAACTTCCGTGGCAATCGGCGCCACGGCTCTCATTGCGCTTGGCCTCTACACCGAGGCAGGGACAACCATCCTGAGCTACGTGAAAGCATGGATCGCAAAATATCTTGCAGCCAACCAGGTTGCTGCCCTTGCATCGGGTGCCGGCAATGCCGCGGAAGCGGCGGCAGAAGCAGCGAAGGGCGCTGTGGAAGCAGTGGGCGGGGCACTGGAAAACATTCCTCCTCCGCCGATGCCTGCCGATATGCCGACCACCATTCCGGGTGTCGATGAAACCCAGACGATTATTGATGCCCTCGAGAGGAGCGGCTAATCCTACCCCATGGGACAAACAGAAAATCCATCATCAGCCCCCAAAGAACAGAGAGATCTCTCCAAGTATCCGTTCATGGCGGATGCGGAAAACGTGAGAAAGGCGCTCCGTGTGGAGGAGAATGCGGAAGAGTGGAGAAAGTTTCTCGGTGCAATTCTGGAGATCAAGCAGCCGCCGGAAGGAAAATACGGGCTCGCAGATACGTACATAGAACTCGATGCGCGAAGAGTGACTATTGCACAGGCACTGAACGCACTCACGGGGTTTCTTCAGAGAGGAGAAGCTCCGCCCGAAGATCTCGTGCTCGCTCTCCGACGCAATCTTCCCAAGTACTTTGTCGATCAGTCGTTTTACCATCAGCAACTTGATGGAATTGCAGAACCACGCACCCCTCTGATTCCGAAAGATCTGGCGGAGTACGTGCCGCTCGGCGAAGAGGAAAAATTCGCACGGATGTTCGCCAACATCATCCTGCCAACTCAGTACGATGTGCGGGACAAGGCGGAAATCCCCGATACCGTGTCTCCCCAAACACTCAGTCTCTTCATTAACGAGGTGGTATTGCATGCGGGGATCCATCGAACACGGATGAGCGATGTGCTCCCGTATCTTCAGGCACGCCCCGAGGAGAAGGCCGCAAAGCTTGATTCCCTGCGGCAGGCACTCGGCTTTTCCACATGGACCAAGGAAGGCGAGTACGCTGCCATGCTCCTTGTGAAGTACATCGAGAAGAACCAAGCCGACATTGAAACGTACGGCACAACCGTCCTCGGGAAGCCACTCGACAAGCTCACGATTGCAGAAGCGCTGAACGCGACGGTTCACATGTCTCCGGCAGGAGAGCTTGCGGAACTACTCTCTAAGAACGCCGTCGAAATCGCGAAAGGGAATTTCTCTGCTGTGAGCGCCAGCATCCGCGAGTATGTCGCCAAAGGAAGCTCCTATGCGGAAGAAGCAGTTCAGACAGCACTGGCGCCGCTCTCCGGCCTCAACACGAATTCCACCGACAAAGAACGGGATAACTTCTGCAAGGATGTCCGGGGTGTTATTGCCTTCTTCCTGACAAATGCAAAAGCCACGGGTTCCGTCCGCTACGCGGATAAATATATTTCCGATCTGAAAGGGCCGGAACAGAAGTACGTAAAGGCGATCGTGGAGAGCGTGGTAGGAGACGCGAACAGGGAACAGACGATCAGGCGCCTGGAGCAATCGCTCCTCCTCCCTAATCCTCCGGACGAAGGTGATGAAGAAGCTGCCCGCATCAGCCGTGTGATCCGCGAACTCATCACGGAAAAAAAGATCACGCTTCGCGATACGTTCCAGATTTATTACTTCTCCACGGTGAGCAAAGGAGGGAACATTCCTCTTGCTTTCTCCACTCTCCATTTCATGGATGAGCGCGGACAGGAATGGCGAACCGCGATCGATGCAGAAGCAAGACTTTTTCGAGGGTACGTGGATCTTGCGCTCCAGGGCGATAACCTGGAAGCACTCGGGGAAACGGCAAAAGACATGGGGCTTCGCCCTGGCTCTCCGGAAATGGTGGAGTTTTCGAACTTAGCCCGTTTCCTGGGGGAACGTGGCCTGGGGGAATTCAGCCATTGGCGCTACCGACTTTTCGCGCACATTCGAAAATTTCCCGAGTTCTATATCGCTGCTGGCGCCGTAAGCGGCGCGAGCCTCCTCGCAGGAGGATCAGTACTGACATACAAAGGATATGTCTCCTGGAGCTTGAGTAAGTTCTCTGAGATTGCCGATATGACCGATGATCAGCTTTTGGATATGTGCAAAGGGGACGCAGCAAAATTCAAACGCGCTCAGCTCTGCCGCAACGAAGCCCTGCATCTTAAAACGCGGTACAACGTTGCACAGGCTCGATTCCCGAGACTGCGGGAGATCAATAGTCCGACAAAGGTAAAAGATTGGTGGTTCCGCCGCGGGCAGCGCCGTGAGACTGGACGCCTGCTCGCAAAAGCAGTCGATAAAGACACCCTCGAGCTTCCTAAAATTCTCAGTATTCTCAAACGTGAGCACCCGAACATCCACATCCTCATCAATATGGCAGAGGAGTTGGGAGAAGATCTTCCCGCTATCCGTAAAGCATTGGTCGATATGCCGAATGGTTTTTCGCCGAAAGAAGTCACCGATGCGGTGCGTGCGCGTGGCATCGAGAAATTCACCGCACGGGCAGAGGAGATTATGGAAAGCATCAAGAGAATGGAAGGCTTGGTCGATGAACCTATAAAGAAAAGGCGCGCGCTCGCACTGATCGAGGAGGCCGCCGATACGTTCCGTGATGATTTCAATGCTTTTACGAAGGAATTTCCGGATGCTCGACGTACTCTTGCAGGAAACTTGGCAGAGCCCGGCACAAAGATTCGTGCACTCTTCTTTGAGGCGCTCGAAAAGGTTCATATCGAGCCGAGGCTCTCCGCAAAGTGGGTAACATTCATGAAGGCGGGATTGAATGAAGATGAAACCAGATTGGCGCGGCGCTTTATGCGCCTTGGTCTCGCCGGAGAGAGCGAGGTACTGAAGGTTCCACGCACCCTCGAAGAACTGCGCGATGGAATCAAAGCGGCCGCAAACAGCGACGATGCATTGGCTCTCGTACGACGATTTACCCACTCGGCGGATGCATTCGATCCGAATGCGCTCAGCTCGCTCCTCAAGGAAAGAGAAATTCAGACGATCCTCGGCGCTCAGGAAGCTGTAAAGATCGAAAGAGCGGCGGCGCTGAGCGCGGCGCAGCTGCGGAACGCGAAAATCTGGAGAGGGGTAGGGCTTGTGTCCGGTATCGGACTCGAGATTTTCGGCGTACTCGTCGACGGGTATTTGATGTATCAAACCAGCCAGGAAATCGCCGATGCAGAGAAGAGTGGGGACACGGCACAGGTGGAACTCCTGAAGAGCAAGTGGTGGTCGCAGGGGGGAGAAATGGGATTCGGCGTTGGAACAGGAGCGCTCGGCATCGCCGGGGTGCTGGGAGGCCCAGCCACTCTCGTTGCATTCGGGGGACTACTGACAAAGAGCTACACCTCCGACAAGCTCTACGACTATGCGGAGGATTTGAACAAAACGGAGTTGAAAGAATTCATGCAGAAGTCTCCCGAGGAGCTGATGGCGCTCCTCCATGGCAAGGGAGATTGGCCGCTCCTCGATAAAAAAATCACCAAAGAATACCGGTACGAGCTCGCTCTGGATGCGTACATGCTGAAGACCCGCCCCCCGACCTACACCCTGCTCGACGACAGGTACATGAAGGAGGTGCTGCTTGAATCCCCCGCATGGTTAGAGAGGGTTCTTGGCGATCCGAATGTAATGATTATGGCGGAGAAAGTGATTCTGGAAGAGAAAGCCGCCAAGTTTAAAATTCACGTCACAGAGTTCATGCAGGCAACAGGGGGTCTTGAATCCCCCACTCCGGAACGCCTGGAACGGGCAACGCTGTATGCGGATCTTAAATATCTGGAGCGCCGCTCACAGGAGCTTGGCGAGCCGGAAATCTTTGCAGATGCGCTCTATGCCCTTGGAGGCAACATCTCCTTGGATGGGACTGCCACCCTTGCGCCACAGGATCTCGAAATTCTGGGAAAAGATACAAACATCAGCCGAGCATACGCGCAGGAAAAGGCAGGCAGTCTCTACAACAAAGTTTTGATGTTGAAGACCCTGGTTGGAGAGGGAGAAATGGATAAGGAGATCGCCCGCGCCGAATTCCTCAAGGAATTTTCGGACTCCTTCCTCCTCCACGATCGCAACCTGTTCCTGAAGAAAGTATCGGAGGGTTCTAGTTTCGATCGATTCCCGCGAGAGCAAACCTTCGATCAGATCCTCTACTACGAGGGAGGCGTCCTGTTCGATAAAAAAATCGATTCAAAGGAAGAATTCGCACGGGAAGTTATCGCATTCCGCGATACCGTTCGGTCGTTCCTCGCAGCAAATAAGCCGTTTACGCTTGAAGAAATGGATGATGGAGGAACCTCGTTCGGCAAAAAAGTGCCGGCGTGGTACAGGAAGAATGCACTTGGCATTGTGCGGGGTTGAAGAGGAGCAGAATTTCCTTGTGATCACCTCTCCATTGGAGCACCATGGGAAACCCATGTCTTCTGCTCTCGACACGATCCGCATCACCTTCGAGAAAAGCCACCTCGTCACTATTGGGGAGAGGCTCTATGGCGAGAGTTTGGAGCTCCTGCGGGAACTCATTGCGAACGCCTACGATGCGGATGCAACGGAAGTACATGTGGATCTTAAGCCCGAGCGGCTCGCCGTGCGCGACGATGGCAGCGGCATGGACGAAGAGGGGCTCAGAGAATTTTTCCGAATCGGCTCGCAGGGAAAACTGCGCGATCCGGTGTCGCCACGCTTCCGGCGGCGGCGGGTGGGGCAGTTTGGCATCGGCAAGTTCGCGACGCTGGCTGGCTGCCGAAGGTTCCGCGTCTTTACGCAAAGAAACGGCTTCGCCGCGGAGGCGGTGTTCGATAAAGATACCTTTGCGGAGAATGATACGTGGGATATCCCGCTCACGCGGAAGGATTGGAATATCCACCGCGGAAACGGCACCACGGTCACGCTCGAGGAACTCACGAAGAGCTTCGCTCTACCCGAGATCGAGCGGGCGATCCGGGAGCGTTTCCCCCTCGATTCCCCCTCTTTCGCACTGTTTTTGAACGGTGTTCGGATTCAACCCCGCACCATCCCGGGCCGCAAGTTCGAGGTCTTTGCGGAAACGCGCTATGGGGAGATTCGCGGCGAACTCGTGCTCCCGAACGTCGCCATGAAAGATGATGAGAGTTCAGGCATTGAATGCACGGTACGCGGCATTGTGATCTGTCGCACCCTGTTCGCTTTGGATACGCCGATCCTCCAGAAAATGCGCGGCCGCGTTGAGGCGGATTTTCTCCCGATCACGAGCGACCGCAGCCGGTTCATCATAGATTCACCGGAATACGCGCTCTTCCTCGAGATCATGCAGAGGGAGATTCGGAAGATTCAGCGCCAAGTGCGCGATCTCGAAGAACGCAAGGAACGAGCGAGGGCGGATGAAACACTCAAGGACACACTTTCGCGGATGCGACGCGCAATCCGCAAGAATCCCGACATCGCGCCGCCGCTCCTCTCATCGACGGGCGAAATCGGAGAGGGCGGGAAACAAACAGAGAAAATGAGTCCGCAAGCCGGACCTCAGGAAGGAGACGCCATCGATGCGATACAAATGATCGTGCAGAACATGGCGGGCGCGCAGCATCCCCCTCCGGAGGATGGCGCAGAAACGAAAGAGCCGCCGCCGCAGAAAATTCGCGTCAAAAATCTCGAAGGGAAGGATTCCATCGCGCGGAAAATTGTCATCGGAGGCATCGGCATTACCTGCGCGCTCGAGCACTGGGGCAGGGAGAGCCCCGCCGCATTCACGGAGGGCGGCATCGTGCAGATCAACATGGATCATCCGCTCTACCGAAAACAACAGGAAAAGGGGAAGGACATGCTCGGCTTCTACCTCTCGGTGCTCCTCGCGCGGCAAGTTGCGCTCCTCCTCGCCGAGGGCGATACGCGGAAGGCGTTCACCCTGCAAGAGCGGCTGCTGACGGATAGCTGGTAATTTCTGACGGAACTTTCTGATATACTAAGACTAATGAGTCCATCGGAAGCAGTTCTCCATTGGCGCTCAGGGGCACGGGAAGCTTGGAAGTGGGCTGAGCGTATGGCAGCAGAAGGATCGCGGGCACTTGCGATATTTCATTGCCACTTGGCACTGGAAAAAGCCCTGAAAGCTCTCTACATGGAACAGAAGAATGAGCCTGCGCCTTACACGCATTCCCTCACGCAGCTCGCATCACTCGTAGAGAGGAATTGGTCCGAACAGGATCTGGAAGATTTCCAACTTCTCACTCCCTTCTCCGCGCAGGCGCGGTATGACGAAATGGGATGGGTGGAAGAGCAGGCAACCGAGATATTTACAGAACAGTGCCTCCAAACGACTCAAAAACTTCTTTCCCGGCTCAACTGTGCTCTCGAAAAATGAAGCTCTTCAAAAGGCCCATGTATTGCGCGAACTCCTTCGCGGGCAGGATATTCCCGTACAGAAATTTTACCTTTTTGGGTCGGCGGTCCGCGAAACGACGCACCGGTGGAGTGATATCGATATTGCTATCGTCTGTGCCCCTTTCCAAAAAAACCCGCTCGAAGAGTATCGCGTCATTGCGAGGCACGCCTATGCAGTGGATCCACGTATTTCCCTCCTCTACTTTCGTCCGGAGCACTTTGGAAATCCGCTCTCCTCGATTGTCCGAGAGGTGAAGAGGGAGGGTATTGCGGTGTAAAATATCATGGCAAGTTCTTTACGCCGGTGCAGGAGGTGAAGCGGTAAGGATGATCCTTGATGACAAAAGAATGCACTGAAGATAGTCCGGGGATAACTCTTTTAAAAGGGATCATCATCTTCCGGCAGTTCAAAAGAAGTAACACTGTCGCCACCAAGATCCAGAGGAGACGCAGAACCGGCTCTTTGACCCCTCACTCTTTCCACCTCCTCCTCCTTAAATCTCCAACGTGCACCATCACGGAATCCGCGAATCTCTCCATTGGAACGCATCTCAATAAGTTTGTCCGGCGTAATACCAAGAATTGCAGAAGCCTCGTTGAGATCGATGAACCTCGACCCCCGTATCGGATATGGCTCCAATGTTGTGGGAACCGGGGGCGGCAATGGAGTCGCGGTTGAATCCGAAAGCCATTCTTCATATTCTTTATTCGTCAACTTGTTACCATTCGGAGGCGATGAAGAAGTATTCGAATCATCGGCGAACATCTCGTCACTCGGTGAGAGAAGGAATTCTTCGCCTCTCTTTGGTTTTCTATCATCACGATGTACCTTCTCTTCATCTTTCGGTAGATCCAAAGAGGCAATACTGTCACCACCAAGATCCGGTAATTCAGGTTTTTTGTCTGTAAACATCTCATCACTCGGCGAGGGGGGGAACTCTTCGGATAAGGCTTTTTCATCCCTCACCCTTGCCACCTCATCATCTTTAAACCTCCAACTCGCTGCATCGCGGAATGCGCGAATATCTCCATTACTGCGCATTTCAAGCAATTGGTCTGGCGTTACGCCAATGATTTGGGCAGCTTCCTCCAGCCCAATGAACTGATGACTCTGCCTGGGTGCCCAAGACAAATTTGGGGAAAGTCTGGATGTAGCTTCGATCATAGACGCTTGCCCCGCAGTGGAAGAAAGATCTTCCAAATCCAAAGGCTCGTCATCGTCCTCCAGAAGATCAGGATCTATTGCATCGTCGTCCCTATCTAATTCCATATCACTATCTAATTGCGCACTGCTACCCGCGTCATTAAACATCTCATCACTCGGTGAGAGGAGGAACTCTTCGTCTTTTTTCACGGCTACAGGAGTCTCGCCTTGGGAATGCCATGCTCTTTTTTTTATGAGACGGATGATGGAGTCACTTTCACAGAAATCTTCATCTTGTTCATCATCGTCCATAATTATCATATCAGATATTTTTACACCTTCTGCTTTGGCTATGTGTCGAAAATTTGTTAAGGAAACGCCTAAGAGCCGCGCCGCAAGACTCTCTCCAACCCACTTCCCTTTCTGTCTCAAATAAGCGATACGGTCCTCCGGACTTTCTGGGATAGGAATACGTTCAGCTGCGTTCTCCCTGAGGAGATCCACAGCATCATTGATTGTATACGAATCATCAGGATGGAGGAGAATTCTCATTACCAGCTCTTCTTCGGGAACACCAACAAGCTCTGCCAGGCGTGCACCAGAGATTCTCCATTGATCTTGTTCCCTTGCCCATCTGTATATTTGTTTGATGCGCTCCTCGGGGCTTTCTGGAAGAGTTTCCTCCTGTTCTTCTTTCCAACGTAGCGGGGAAGGGCCGGCCTCATTTGCAATTGAAGAAGGTTTCTCAATCACTCCCGAACCAAATGCGGCACTATCGTCTAGCTCCAGATGTAAACCGCCATCTTGTGGAGCATCAAGCTCTAACCCACTGCCACTCGCGAATCCCAAAACGCTATCATCATCTGCAACCATCTCATCACTCGGTGAGAGGAGGAATTCTTTATCTTTTTCCTCTAACAGAGGAATAATATCCTTTGTCTTGTATTCAGGCTCATCATATTCGCCGGCACCCAAAGATAATGTTGATTCAATACTTGCATCTGCCGCTATCAGCCTAAAATCTCTAATAGAAACACCCAAGAGCCGCGCTGCAAGGCTCTCTGCAACATCAGAGTCTGCGAGATTCCTTAAAAACTCAATGCGATTTTGCGTACCATCTGGAATGCGGATTGCTGCCGCTGCTCTCTCCCAAATGAGGGGGATAACATTACTAATATGATATGAATCAATAGTATGACTATCCGACGTCATTCTTGTTTTAAGCTCACTGACCGAACAACCAGCCAGTTCTGCTGTCTCTGCAGCAGAAATATAATATTCACCGTGCTCTCTTGCTCTCTCATAAAGAAGTCTGATGATTTCTTGGGTGGTTTGGGGAAGATGTGACACTTTATCTGTTGTTCTTTTATGGGGCGCATTCATTGAAGAATCGGAATCTCTCGCAATATTTTGATCAGAATCGGAAGGCCTGGCATTAATTAATCCAGAATCAGTGTCCGAATCCTCCTCCAATGGGAAGATGAAGTCACTATCCGCGGATTCTCCGTCTACCAATGCCATGATAGTACTGTTGTCGTCTTCATCAGCGGACGGGCGAGATGGTGTTAGACCAAACTCCTGCTCTCTCTCGTCAGTTTCGCGCTGAAGCCTCTCTGCTTCAGCAATCTGCCGAGGTGTAACTCTTTGAATGGCATCGATTGTGGATTGAAGCAGTTCAGTGGAATAGTAAAGGTGAGCCTGAATAAAATCCTCATCCATGGAAAAACGGGCGTACTGGATGTCATCGACGGTTACTCCAAGCAACTCAGCCGCTTGTGTCAGCGATATCGTGGACTCCCTCCCAAAGGATTTTCGTACGGCTCCTGCGGGAGCGGGTATCTCCGCCGCAAACCGATCAAAGAGCGCACGATCCATACATGCGTCCTCCTCTCGAAGATCAGGGACGAGACCGGCCCGTACCAAAGCCGACATTTGCGAATCGGAAATATTTTTTGCGGAGCATGCCTGTTCGATTCTTTTTATAGCTTCGGGGAACAATACCGGAGCTGTAGATCTTGTCTCCACGCGTCTTCCTTCATGGGACCCCTCAATTTGAGAAGTGGTTCTGGAAGAAGCGGGTTGGATAACCATAGTATCGCGTGCTCTTCGTGCGTTCTGAGCAATTGCATGCGGAGATTCTTCCAGACGAACATACTCAGTCAATTTTCCCTTACCCTTAGGCTTATAAATAATTTTATCTGCCGAGTTTTTCCATGCTTTTTTCCACCATGAATCCGGCACCTTCGGCTCGACATACCCTCCCAAAGGATCTTCGTTCAAAAATGTGGTTGGCTTTCTTTCTCCGCTTGCCACCACCCTCTTGGCCTCCATGCGTGCCTCCCGTACAAAATCTTTGATAGTTCCGCCATGTATTTCTCTTTCTTTTTGAGATGGCCTTTCCCCAAGAAGGCGGGAAATTTGACCACGAGTGGCTGAATAAATACCACCGATTTTTCCAGCAACATAGGGAAGTGATTCATTTTTAATATGAGTATTCATTCTTCCAATTTGGTCACGAGTCACCGAGTAAATACCACCGATTTTTCCCGAAACATAGGGAAGTGATTCATTTTGAATATGATTACTCATTCTGCCAATCTGATCACGCACACCTCTCATGTGATGCCACAACCAGTTTTCGGTACGCTGTTCCGTTTCCTCACTTCTTCCATTTTCCGGACCTGGATTGAGCCGATTTTGTTTGTTTTTGTCGTTCATATGAATTCTTCTTCCCATTATACCACAAAATTATGTCTCGAAACAGCCCTTTCTCAATTAAATATGCTATTGAAATAATACTTAAGTTTTGTCAAACTATAGGAGGCTGTCGATCCTTGCAATCACCTTTCACACCTTTTAGTCCTTCGGGACGGGAGAAGAACGTATGTTAATACTGGGTACCATTTTGTGGATCGCGATGATCCTGTTAATCATCGTCGCGGTTACGGCGATTCTGGCCTTTCGGGGAAGTGAGGAACATCCAGTGTTGGATTTGTTCTTCGACTTTGTTGCTGTCGTGATCCTCATCTTTGTCGGTGCGGTTTTCATGCAAGCGTTTGCCCCGGACGACTGGAAAGGACCAGTCGGTGACGCAATGACGTTTGGACTTGGTTACAACCCTCAGCCACCGAGGCCCGGTTACAGGACCGAGGCAAATAAGCCCTCAGTCGCCGATCTTGGCGCACTTGGCGGGCCAGCAGACTCCTGGCACATGCAAATCGATTTCAATATAGGCCAGGATGGCCCTGTTTCTCTGCCCGAGGACGACAAGGTGGAGAAAATCAATGCATGGACTGTGGACGCGAGGGGGAAAAAGTCCCTCACCGTTCAGGTCAAATAGCAGCGAATCTTCGGATTCGCGAACGATAGCCAATAGGAAGGCAGCATCAGGATGATGCTGCTCTTTCCTTATACCTCAAATTATAGTTGGAGGAATAGACGGCGGATAACCACGACGCCATGCTCCGCTGCCCGGAGCGCTCGGCGGATATCCCGCAGGTCGCGGCACTGCCTTAAGAATGCGAACAACGACATCCAGCCAGCTCACACCTCTGTACTCGGTTTTCGCAATTTTTAATCCTTCCTGAGTCAACCATTCATAAGTTTGTCGTCCAAGTGAACCATCGGGTAAATCGTCATACGGTTTTCCTGCACGAAGCTCTTCTACTGCATGAAAATCATCAGGGTACGAGAGTGCCCCCAACATAAAAAATGCATGGGCCATTGCATCTGAAAGATCATCATTCGTACTGCGAAGTCGGCTCATAATTCTCCCCTGTTGTCCCGAGGATTGGAAACGATCATAAACTTCTCGGGCAATAGGGGAATTTTTATCGAGATTGAGAACACCGGTTCTTGCTCCAGAAGAGAGAGTAAAAGAATCTGCAATAGAACCGAGAGAAATTGTGGAAATATACCCCATCGCTTCCAACTGATCTGTCACTTCCTCTGTCGCAAGTTCTTGAATGAAATCGGTGTATGTTCTTAGTTCTTCATCTCCGGAGTCGACGGATACTTTTGGAACTCCCCATATAGACTCTTTTCCTTTTCCTACGGCTTCTTCTGCCGTGCGGAAAATATCGTTGAGAGGCGTATTGCGTGCCAATTCACGACCAAGTAAGTACCCCCCGAGGAGAGTAGCCCCTTTCGGTATCCACGTCATTGGATATTTTTTTGTCCAAATAAGATACGTCGCGGCGGCGCCTCCCAAGCCAATAGCCCACTGTGCCCATGGATACGCATCCTGGAAATAATCTATCATCTTTTGAGCAAAATTCCTTTTTTCCATTATGTCAATCCGATTCTTAATTTTCTTGCGCTCAGTCGCAGCTTCTTGCACAAGACGCTCCTTTTCTACTGCACTACTTCTGTATTGATCTGTCATGGACTTCAGATTATCGGCAGTAAATATCCCGTTCACAACGGCTGTTGCAAACGATGAAAAGATTCCGGCAGGTGGACCTCCTCCCGGCACAGGCGGTGGACGTACTAAACTGGCAAGCGAGGATGGATTTGCCAACACGCTTTGAGCCACTGTCGGATTCGACTTCATTAATTCCACGAAATCCAAATATGCTTTCCCTGTAACGCCACGCCCACGACGATAGAGTTTTTCGAGTTCCCATCGCACCGTTTCCTTCATAGCAGGAACATCGGCAAAAGCTGTGTTGCCAGCCGTCACAGTCGCAGAAGCATCGTATCCTTCCATTTCTTGTCCAATGACCAGGAATGATTGAATGGAAGCTAAATGCAAAGTACCCAGCGATGGAGCAGGTGCGGCCACAATGTCTGCGAATGTAGAAGCGTGGCGAACAATAGATTCCGGATATCGCTCCCGTAGGTACTGCAGGAGAATATCTTTGCGTACATCTGGCTCTAGGTTTCTGAGAAATATTGTTGGGGTAGCAATATCTATCGTTTGAGCTGCAGGTGCATAGAGTCCCGCAGTTTCCCACGCAGCCCGCCAGTGAGAATCTTTCGTAAAATCTTTGGTATCCACGCTCACTCCTGCCCGAGTCCCAAGACTTTCGGCCCATGTAATCATGCGTGCAGTGAAATCTGATGTATCTCGGAATCTTTCTGCAGATTTGTTGAGATTATCAGCCGGAGAGCTTGCGTGTTGAAAGCAGAGACGTTTTTCCTTAATGAATTGCCATTGATGTTTGTGTGTATGCATTGATAATTAATGTTCCCACAAGTACTTCAAAATTCGACCAATTCTTCCTTTTTTTGCTGGCTTGTGGGAAGCGCCCCCCCCTTCGGTTGCTCCATGCCTCTTCCCGAAGCCGAATATTTTCTGGAACATTCCCGGCTTATGAGCCGCATCATGAGATGCGTCCCCTTGTGGGCCGTTTCCCGAAAGCATTCGCTGAAGTACTCCTGTATGAAGTTTCTCCGCATCTTCTTTTTCCATACCCACGGGGGTGCCGATCACACGTCGACTCAATCGGTCAAGTGCCATTTCCGCTGGTATCAAACCAGTACCTGCTTGGCGGTATTGATTGATTGCTTGCTTGGCCTTGGGGGCAAGATCATCCGATTCGAGCCACGATGAAATCTCCTGTGTTGTTCCCGCAATTTCGACTTGACCAGTGGAAAGTTGAGGAATGTTAGTCGCAAGTTGCGCCATACTGAAGGTCTGAGCAAAGAGATCTATGTTACTGAGTCCTGGAATGGGTAAAGCCGCTCCCGTGATATCGCAAGCCCTCAAAGTTTTCAGGTGCATATTGAACTGTGTAAGTTTGTTGCCGAGTTCAGTTCGCTTTTGGGTGAGGGTTTCCATTTGTTGTTCTGCCCTCTTTTTTTCTTCAAGGAATGGACCGGCTTCCCCCTTCATCATCGTACCGCCAGAAGACACTGTCTTTGATGCATCTTTCGCTGCATCATGAGCATCTTGGGCATCGCTCCGTAATTTCTTTAATCTGCCACTTCCAACACCAGCGGCATCCTCCGATGGATCAAGACCAATACCTACGTATGCTTTGTCTTGCTTCAGTTCACGATAAATACCCTGCATTTTTTGCAATGCGTCCGCATTACGAACTTCGGCTTCACTTACGGAATCAAAAATATCCGCAAAGTGCATCCAGTTTGCTGCTGTAACAACCTCGCTATAAAGCCATGCTAAGGCTAGGGCGGCATCCGTATCCGGATTACGCACAAGATGCCCCAATGTTTCCGCGCCTGCAGCACTGACAATCAAGGGAAATTCGTCAATCGAGGGAGCTTTTTCATCATGCATTTTTTGTTTCATGCGCGAATGAATATGCGGGATCATGCCGATACCACTTGCAGTAAGTTCTTTTAAAATATTGTCCATTCCATGTCGCTTCATGACCGGAGTTTTTTTAGGACCTGATGCGCGGCCTTTTGTGAGTAACTCATCAAGTTTTTTCTGAGAAAGCGCATCTGAAAGCATTGATCTCGTTTTTCTCGTAATCGTTCCTGTATTCGCATCAATGAGTCGCGCCCAGAGTGATTCAATTCGTTGATGCATTTCCGGAGGGCCGGAAATTTCTGGTGGACGAGGAGAGCCGGAAGACTCGGGACCGCGAGGTGTGGTCATTGAAAATTTTGGAATAAATCATATTATTATACCTGATAATCTCTTTCTCTGCAATTCTATCAATGGCTTATGGAAGCCTAATAGAGCCAAAGAGAGTAGGATTCTGCTCGTTCTATGCACCGCCTTTCCTCCCTCCTCCTCTCCGCCACGGTTTTCCTGATCGCCGTCGCTTCGGTCACTCTGCTCTCACGCGCGCCTTTCGGGGAGATCTATGCGACGCTGCTTTCGATTGGCGAGGAAACGGAGGCGGCATCCATCACGCTGTACGGTGCAACGAAGCCAGAGGTGAACCTGACTGTTGCGACGAAAGATGCACACACGGTCTATGCAATTCTCTCCATGACGGATCCTTCTTCGGAGGAGCTGACACTCACCGTTCCCGGTGATTGGCATCTTGAAGAAGCGCGCGGCGCGCACGCATCGGATATTGCGGAATATGGTGGGACCGAGAGACTGACTCTGATTGTTCCCATGCGGGAACGAGCTATCGAACTCCGGTTCACGCTGAAGAATGCATTTGCTTCCGTCGCCTTTTCACACGACGGCGACTCCCCCGCTCTCTTCACGCTCACGCAACTCGATCTCCCCGGCAGAAAGACGACGAAAAAAGTGCAGCTTGTGGAGAACGCGGGCACGGTGGAGATGTAGACGAAAGTTTTGAGGTTTAGAGGTTTGAAGGTTTATTAGGTTGATTAGGTTGGTTAGGTTGGTTAGGTTGAAACTATGGAACTCTTGCCCATTCGAACGAGACGAATTGAATCGAATGATGATCTCATTCCTCTGATTTCCCGTGGCATACAGGAATCCGACATCATCGTTATTTCCTCTAAAGCTGCAGCAACAGCCGAGGGGAACGTGATCGATCTTTCGACACTTACCCCCAGTAAAGAAGCAGATTATTTCGCAGAGAGGTGCGGGCGATCGCCTGCATTCTGCGAAGCGGTGTTGCAGGAAGTGAAGAAGAGAAACGGAAGGGTACGAGGTACGTGCCCCGGCGCAATTCTCACGGAGCTGAAACCATGGGGTGCTTCGACACTGCCCCTCTCACGTCATGCTGAGCGGAGCGAGCTCGAAGAGCGAGCGAAGTCGAAGCACGTCGCTGGGTATTTTCAGTATGACAGCATGGGAACAATCTTCACCGCCAATGCGGGGCTCGATGAATCGAACGTGCCGAAGAACACTGCGATCGGGTGGCCGGAGGATCCGGTTCAATCAGTCCGAATGTTACGGAAAGTTTTCCAGGAACAAATGAGGGATAAGGGAAATGGAACAAGGGAAATGGGCCCTCTCCCTTCTCCCTTCTCCCCTCTCCCCAACATCGCCGTTATTATTTCCGACTCCTGCGTTCGTCCCCGTCGTTGGGGAGTGACGGCCTACGCTCTCGCTGTCGCAGGATTTGATCCGCTGAAGGATGAAGCAGGGAGAGAAGATCTCTACCAACGAAAACTTCGGATTACGAAAGAAGCAGTTGCGGATCAACTTGCGACCGCCGCGAACATGCTGATGGGGAACGCGGATCAGGCGATTCCCGCAGTGATCATCCGCGATCACGGCATCCCTTTTTCGGACTTCGTTGGGTGGGTGCCGGGAATTGAGCCAGCAGAAGACCTCTTTCAGGGTATGATTTAGGACATGAAATTCGTCGTTCTCTCCTCCTCCCGCGGTACAACCTTCCAGGCGGCGATCGATCGCATGGAGGATGGATCGCTGAAAGCAGAATGCCTGGGGCTCATCACCGATCGCGAAGACAGAGGGTGCATCGAAAAAGCCGAAGCCGCCGGACTCCCCTATCGAATCGTGCGGAGAGAAAAGAATGACGATCGCGAAACGGAAGATCGAAAACTCCACGAACAGATTCTCGCACTCGGAAAACCTGATTACCTCGCCTGCATGGGATGGATGTGGATTTTTTCGCCATGGTTCATTCGCACATGGAAAAACAGGATCATCAACGTGCACCCTGCACTCCTGCCGAAGCATGGGGGCGAGGGAATGTACGGCCACCATGTGCACGAAGCCGTGCTCGCTGCACACGAAAAAGAATCGGGGATGACGATTCACCTGATGGATGAAGGCGTGGATACGGGGAAGATTCTCCTCCAGAAAACGTGCCCCGTTCTTCCGGACGACACCGCGGAGAGTCTGCAGAAACGGATTCAGGATCTCGAAAAAGAGTGGTATCCGAAAGCTCTCCAAATGATCGAGGAAGGGAAGATTCTGCTCCCATAGAGCTCTACAATGCAGGATGCATGCCTCTGAAGCATCTCACCGCCGAGGAATACACAGAATGGCTCCTTCGACGAGCTCAGGACAGCGTGCAAAATAGGCCGGAAACGCCCCTCTGGCAGTCAAAGGCGTGGAAAGGGTATCAAGAAAGCCTGGGGCGGGAGACGCGGCTCTACGGCCTCAAAAGCGGCACGGGAGAGATTGCGGCGGCGGCCCTCGTCATTGTCGACAGGACAGCATTCGGACTTTCGACATGGGATATTCCTCGTGGACCTCTTGGAGAAAACTCTCAGAAGATCGGAGAGCTGCTTGAGGGCATTATGGAAGAAGCAAAAAAGGAACGGTGCATGGCGATCTCCTTCTCCCCTCTTCTCGGTGTTTCCCTCTCTTCTTCGAATCCTTCGAGTCGCCATGAACAACCCGAAGCATCCGTCATTCTCGATGTGCGGATGAGTGATGAGGAGCTCCTCGCAAAGATGAAAGAGAAGGGACGCTACAACATTCGCGTTGCAGAGAAGCATAAAGTCAGTGTCACTGAATCCAGAGATGTTGATGCCTTCTACTCACTCCTCACAAAGACCGCTATGCGGGATCGCTACGGAATTAAACCCAAGAGTCACTATGAGAAGTTTCTCACAGAGCTCCCGGGGAGTTTTCTCCTTCTTGCGGAAGTCCCCGAGGGCACGCAAAAAAAGACCCTTGCGGGGCTTATAGGAGTGCTCTGGGGCGATACGGGGATCTACTACTACGGCGCTTCGGATCACGCAGAGAGAGCCAAAATGGCCCCCTACGCCCTGCAATTCGAAGCGATGAAGCTCTGCAAGGCACGGGGGGCAACGCACTACGATCTCTTCGGCATCGCCCCGACCGATGATCCGTCTCATGCCTGGGCGGGGGTCACCCGGTTTAAGAAACAGTTTGGAGGAGAAGTGGTGATGTATCCACCGGAACAGGAAATTGTGTTGATGCCTGTGATGAAGACGTTGCTCGAGTGGAAGAGGAACGTGGTGGGATGAAAAACACTCCCCTCCCCGTACGCGATGTGGAACCCTCTGTGACAGAAATCTACCATGAGAAAAGTAGCTGCGTACGGGGAGGGGTTGGGGGAGGGGCATGACACGGGAGGAATAGGAAAAACGAGGGCCCATTAAAAAAAGGACCCCCCTTTCGGGAGGTCCTTTTCGTTTACTCGTCGTAACTCTATATCTCGTTCTTCGCTTGTCCGTCTATGACGGATTAGTTCAACTGATAGCTCGTCGAGGAGACCGTTGTCTGGCCGAATTCAATCCATGTGAAGTAGTACTTCGTCACATCCTCGAACGAATCAGTCCATCGGATGTGAGAGAGGCTGGCCGTGACACCGTAGGTCCTCTTCGTGATATCCGAGAAGTCCGTGAGCGAGACTGTAAGCGAGGATCCGGCTGTGGAGCTCACCTGTGCGTTGGTGATATCTCCTTCGAGCACCAAGGTGATGCTCTCGCCGCTATCCAACGAGAAGTCCACTCCATCGGTCCCGGTGTGGACGCATTCCACAAGCATGGAACCAGATCCGATACCGGCGTTGATGCTGGTACCTGCACTGTTGTAGGAAGTGCAGCTGATCTGCTGGTTCTGGTCGTTCAAGTTGTAGAGGTCGAACTCAGAGGCATCGAACATGACGTTCGTTGCAGAGACCTGGAAGATCACGCCAGACAGAGTCGCCTTGTTGCGGCCGCTGTTCTGCGTGTTGTTGTTCGTCGCGGCAGAGAATTTGAACTGAGCGATTGTCTTACTCAATCCCTGCGGAATGTTCGTGCCATCCGCTGCCGGGTTCGTATCCTCGATCGAGATGATCTTTGCGAGAACCACATCGTTGCGGTTTCCGACAATGATCGCCTCAGTTCCTGGCGTCGATGCTCCGACGAAGAGTTCTCCTTCCTGAGTCGTGTCGGTGTCTGGGCGGAGAAGAACGTTGCTGGATTCGAATCCACGAGCCGTCACGGAACCCGTGCCGGTTGTCGCGTTCGTCGTTCCTTCCACTCCGGAATTTGTCACGGTGTGGACAAGGAGACGGATCGAACCAGTGTTCGTCTGCAGTGCGCCTTCTTCATCCGACTTCATCTGTGGGAGGACGAGAACGTCTTCCCTGTCGCCCTCGGCGACAACAAGCTGCTGACTCTCCATCACGGCACAGAACGAGTTGGCCGGAATATCGGTGGAGATGTTGTTGCAGTTGTCGACCGTCGCGGAAGCGAACGATGTGCTCTCTCCTTCACGGAAGAGTCTGAGTCGGTTGATGTCCTGCGAAACGCGTGTCGCGCCGGAGTTCGTGAAGATAAGGCGGGTAACGTCGATCGGTTCATCCTCGGCGCGGAGCTCGAGGCGGAGGATCGCCTCACCCTGCTCACCAGCGAGGAGCTGGCGGCTGCGGGTCGAGACGGAGTCCTTTGTGACGTAGAGCGATCCCTGGTTTCGGAGGTTAAAGACCTTCGATGTCGCAGTCACGATAGCGATCTGCGCGGTCTGGCCAGAGGAACATGCACCCGTAATATTCGTGCCATCGGCAGTAATACAGGCCAGGTTCGTGCCGTCATCAGCCTCTTCGGCTTCGACGACGTTGCTCTGGTTCGTATCGAGTCCGATCGCGAGTTCGTTGCGGTTCAGAGAACCTGCAATGTCGGCGTGGACCTCGAACATAACCGTCTCTTCGGCAGGAATGGTGAATCCACCACCTGCGAAATCATCGAACGGAACCTCGTCGGTTCCGGTGGTCTCGACTGCACCGTTGCAGGTGCCTTCGCAACCGCGGCCCGATTCAAGGATCGTGTCAGGCGTTCCGTCATCGTCGCTGTCGACCCACAGAGTGTAGTCGGAACCATCGACGAGAGAACCGGAGTCGGCCTTAATAACAAGTTGCGTGAGGAAGATGTCCTCTGCCTTACCAGCAGTGATTTCGAAGCGGAGAAGTGCAACGTCCTGGGCATTCTCCACGACGGTGTCCGTCGTACCGAGCGTGCGCTCAGTAATGGAGAGCGTGGCGGTTGCAACTTCCATGAAGTTACCGGAGACGTCCTCACCAGGACGGATATCCGTGACCTGGTCGCCCGTGGAGAGGCCTTCACCGTCGAAGTTGTACGTCGTGGAAGCCGTAACGAGGCCGCCGAAGTCACAACCCGTGGTGTCGTTCTCATCCGCAGAACAGAGGTAGACGCGGAACTTGTCTCCGTTTCGTGGGATGTCCGCGATGAAGTCCATGCGAAGCTCCCAGCGGGAACTGTCGCGGAGGACGAAGTCATCGAAGCGGTACACCGCAGTCGTGGAGGTCGTGGTGCTCTGAGCGGCGCAGCTTGTACCAGACTTGGTACCTGCGTCCGAGGAAAGAAGCACGCCGTCGACCGTCTGACCGGTGACCGTGTTGCGGACCTCAACGTCCTCGACGTTCTCCGCGATGGTGTCGCGCGCCGTGCCGTGGCAAACGAGCGTGGCACCCGTGGAGGTCTGGCCGTTGACCAATGCGTACATTTCATTGACGTTTACATCTTCGCCACCCGTCACGAAGTCGACGTTTGCCATGACAATGTCATCGGCATCCGGCGTGTATTCCTCTGTGACTGGACCATCGATGTCGATCGTCAATTCTCCAGCGTTGATGGTGACCGTCGAAACGGTTGGGCTGGAGGCGATAGACACCTGCGAACCGTAGAGTTGTCCGTTCACGCCGTACCCGTAGAGGGAACCGACCGCGAAGACGTCGTTCGTCTCTTCGAACGCCAACTTCACCGTGTCGGCGGCGCCATCGACGATATCCGCAACAGCCTCGAGTGTGATCTTGTCACCCTCAAGAACCGTAAACGGAGGATCGAAGGTCAAAGTGACGTAGTCGGCAACGGTCTGCGCCACAGTATCTGTCAGCGGAGTGCCGTCCGTCCTTTGAATGTAAATGTTTACCAAGTCTCCATCGGACGATGTTCCCTGTTGCTCGAGCGTGACGGAGTAGAAGGTCTGGTCTTCAACAGAGTCGACCGAGAACTCCCACTTTCCGACGATCGCGTCCTTGTCGTTCACGTCGATTTGATTCGGCGTAACGGAGCGGTAGGTAACGGTGACGATACCCGAAGACACAGCAGCGACCTCAAAGGTCTCGCCGCGGATCGGGAAGGTGCCCGTGACCTGTTGCGCGTTGGAAAGAATATCCGACGCGAGTTCAACAACGTAGTTGTGTCGGCCGTTCGTTGAGGCCGTCGACGTGAAGTCTGCCATGAAGTCGACTGTCACCGTCTCGCAAGCCTCGATGAGGAGCGGGCGGGAGAATCGAACATCGGCTGTCTGATCTTCGGAGTCGAAGACGCGTGTGCGGGACACACGTGCGCCGTTCACCGAAAGCCATGCGGCCGAGATGTCGGCCTGGCTACCCTGACCCTCGTGGATCACGGTCAAACCTTCCACCTGGATGTCATCCGAGCAGGAGGCAGTGAAATCGACAGAGAGCAATGCAATACCAACAGCACCCTTCGGGATCGTGTCGCCGAGTGGGGTGTTTGGGTTCAACGAAAGTTCGAGCGTTCCGGAGGACTTCGGGATGCTCGTGTGGCCGGTGAAGGTCACGGAGTCATCGAATTCCTCGCCATCGGTCGTCATACCGCTTACAAAGAGCGTGTAGTCGGCACCGGGGGACATGGACTGCTCAAACGTGAGCTCCACAACATCGGAGCTCGTGAGCTTGGCGCTATCAAGAACCAAACCCTCTATTTCGTAGTTCGCGACATCTTCTGCCGCTGCGCGATCGACCGCCGAAGTGAATTCCACTTCGAGGACGCTCGCGGAAATGGTGCGGACGCTATCGATGCCGGCTGGTCCACCGACCGGAGGCTCACTGGAGCCACAATCCGGGTACTGGAGACCAAGGTCGACGCGGTGAAGCATGACGACCATTTCTGCGCGGTTCATGTTGTCGCCCGGGCGGACCGTGCCGCGACCATCGTCACCCTGAAGGATGCAGTTATCCGCTGCAACCTGGATGTCGGTCGTGTACCACTGACCACTTGGGTTATCCACGAACTGCGGTGCCTGACCCGTGCCAACGAGACCGAAGGCGCGGTTGATCAGAGCTGCAGCTTCCGCACGGTTAATGCGGGCGCCGGGACGAGCGTAGCAAGGCTGGCTGCCGTAGCAGTTGCCATCGCCACGAACCCAACCCTCGGCTGCTGCCTCTTCGGTGTAGCCAAAGTACCATGCACCGACGGCTACATCGTTGAAGCTCGGGACGGACGGAGCCGTTCCGAGAATGCCGCCGTTGAGTTCAACGACGAGCTTAATAAACTCTGCGCGGAGAGCGGGATCGCCACCGCGGAAGCGCGGCTGCGAGGAATCGAGGTAGCCGGCGGCGACGAAATCTTCGACCGCAGCCTGGTACCAAATTCCCGACGGAACATCGGAGTACGCAAGAATCGTTCCTACTTGCGTAAGAGCGATGGCGCTGACCGAGAGTCCCGCAATGACTTTCTTAAATTTGGAGAGATCCATTGGAAAGAAAATTGGAGGAACACAACGCTCCTTGTTGAAGGGCGTGTGTCAGAAATAAAAGGGACGCCCCCCTACGCTCCTTCGCTGAGGCTTCGGAGCTACGGAGGGGTACATGTGTGAGTATCGAGTGCGCGTCCGTCCGCCTTAGGCGGACGGGGGCATCTCCTTACATATAAAGAGGGTGACACAAACACACTGAAGATATTCATAAAGGGAGGTCCTCGATTGATCTCGAGGGAACACGATCCGTACCAGAACGAATGAGGTCCATTCGAGTACACAGGATGTGAAGAATCCCACGCATTTCTCTTTGCATAACACAGAGTACGCGCATGCAGATGCATCGCGTATGCATTGGGGTTGCCCGATTTTGAAGGAGCAAACCGTGAAGCGATTTCCGCAGAGCAATCGATCTTTTTGTGCTCTTCTTGGAAATCCGGGGCATCCTAGCAACCTTCCGAAGAAGTGGGCAAGATTGCCCTGCTCTGATGCGACCAATGAAACGACGGGAAACGAGCTCTGTTACAAAGATCATGGAGAAAAGGAGGAATGACCGAAAAATGACCATTTTTCCTCTAGAGGAAGCCATTTCCATAATCTTCAATTCCAGAAAAAAGACCCGGAATTTTGCGGAGAAATGGGAAATCCGCGATCTCTCACTCCTGTGAAATGTATTGCTGAATATCTACAATATTTTATAATATATCAATTAGAGGTGATGTCTGGAGGGTTTTTCGTGGAGCGTTGTTTCGTTCACTTTCAAAAAATGAGAATATTTGACAAATAAAATTTTCATAATGTTACCTAAAGTTTTCATTTCGGGGTCTCCTTCGCTCAAATAGGGAGGATTCTCGGTCCTTGGGGGGTGTCTTTGATCGAGAATCCCCTCTTCTCTGCTTCTTTTCGTAATTTGTCGGCTTTTGCAAAGTCACGCGCCGCGCGGGCAGCCTCCCGCTTTGCAGAAATTTCCTCTATTTCTCCGGGAATACTCAGTGCCCCTTTTGTGAAACAGCCAAATGTTTTTTCAAGTGTTTCGGAAAATGAACGGAGTGATGGATCGCCCAACGCATTCTCCCGTCGCGTCAGCGTCATGAGATCGAACACCGCAGCGAGTGCCTCAGGGGTATTGAGGTCGTCGTTCATTGCCTCCGTAAAGCGGTTGATACACTCCCCTACTCCATCATAATTTTGGCTTTTAGAAGCCATTTCTATATCGTTTCTCCATTCGATGATCTTCAGGCGCGCCTTGTGTGCATCCTCGAGTCCTTTGTCACTGAATTGCGTATGGGAACGGTAGTGACTGGAGAGAAAGAAATAGCGCAGATCAAGCGGCGAGAATCCCCTCTCCTCAATATCAGTTAGTGAGAGAACATTTCCGAGCGACTTGCTCATCTTTTGATTTGCAAAATTCACTCTCCTCTTATGGAGCCAATACCGTACAAATGGCTTCCCGGAAGCACATTCGCTCTGGGCAATCTCGCATTCATGGTGGGGGAAGATGTTATCTTCGCCCCCGGTGTGGATATCGATCTGTTCTCCTAAAAATTTGGTACTCATGGCAGAGCATTCGATGTGCCAACCGGGGAAACCGACTGAGGCACCATCCCCTGCTCCCTCCACGCGCTTTCCGCTCTCAAAGTTCCATCGGAGGACGTGTTTTGCATTCTCCCCGACGCACTTTTTCCAGAGAGCAAAGTCCGCAGGGTTTTTTTTGCTTTCTTTGAGATCGATTCGGACGCCTTCTTCCAGCTTTTCCAGGTTTGCCAAGGTGTTTCCCGATAGTTTGCCATACCCTGGGAAACTCTCGATCGCAAAGTAGATGCCATCCCAAGTCTCATAGGCGAACCCTTCTTTCACGAGTTGTTTGATGATCACAATCATCTCAGGGATAGTTTCCGTCGCCCTCGGACGGAACTCAGGTTCTATGAAGTTGAGAGCCTTTTCATCCTGCAGATACTGTTCCGTGTACATCTGCGCGATTGTGAGCGGCTCAACTTTTTCTTCCCTGGCTTTCTTTTCGATCTTGTCTTCTCCTAGCGCATCCGCCGCGTGATCCGCCGTTAAGTGGCCTACGTCTGTGATATTTTTGACATGCGTCACGGTGTATCCGGAAACTTGGAGCCACCGTCGCACGAGATCCGCCATGAGGAACGATGAATAATTCCCGATGTGCGGCCGGCCGTAGACCGTGGGTCCGCAGGTATACATCTTCACTTCCTTTTTTTTCAGCGGAACAAATTCCTCCTTTTGCTTGCTCAATGTGTTGAAGAGGAAAAGCGACATGAGATCAGGCTAGAGTGAAACGCGGAGCTCCATCAAGGATGGAAAAAGAGGATGGTAGGCATAACAATGGTTTGCCACACCTTTGCCTTATACTAAGGTAGGGAAAGGGGAGGGGATAGTCGAATTTTCTTTCCAATCTATTTTTTTGATTGTGTATTTGATGATCTGATTTATTTTAAATTGAAGTGTCTTAGGCCAGGCAAAGCGGTACAAACTATGAGCAAAGCATAGTGATAGTCTGCCCTCAGCGTAGGGAAAGCACCGAACGAGGCAAAAGACCGAGAGCAAACACCAGGAATAGAGAAAAGCAGAGACTAAGAGCTCCAAAGATAAGGGCCAGAGGAACGGAATCGATAAAATTCCGGCTGATAAAGAGGGACAAACCGATGGTCAAACTAAAGGCAAACCATCGACAGAGATCAGAAAATGGGAGCCTCACTTGGGTAAACCGCAGGGAAACTATGAGCAAACCAGTGGCAAGGAAGAGATGAGTCACGATGGAAGTAATGCTGGCCCCGACAAACCCAAAGCGGGGAATAAGCTGAAGGTTGAAGAGAATGGAAACCGTAGCGGCGGCAATGGTAAGGATAAGAAGCGGCCGTGCACGGTGGAGGTGCAGGAGAAGGTAGAAGCAGAATGTAATAATCATTCCGAGGAACATGGAAAAGGAAAGGAGAGTGAGTGCGGTATCGGAACCCGGGGCAAAGGGGGTACTGAGGTACGAGGAGTTTGAAATGAGGAGAACGATCGGACGAGCGAAAAAGAAGGAGAACAAGGCAACAATCGAGCCAAGTGTGAGAAGGCTTAAGAGGAGTTTGCCAAGGAACGACGAAAGATCCTTTCCATCGCTTTCTGCACTACTCATCATCGGCAGAGAGGAATTGAGGATGAATGTGGGGAGGAGAAATCCGATTTCAGCCAGCCGAAGCACCGTTCCGTAGTGGGCATTCTGAATATCGTAATCTTGAGGGCGGAGGAGCGCGATCAGGGTGACATCGGATTGCCGATAGAGCGTGGTTGCGAGGAACGCGAGCCCGTAGGGTGCAGCGAGGCCCAAAATTCTCAAAAATTCTTTCTTGGAAAACCGTGGTCGATCCGGGAGTAAACCCTTGGCAAACCACAAGGAGAGAATAAAAAGGCAAAGCGATCCCGTGGCCCCGAAAGCATTAAATAGATAGTAAAGATCGACGTTATAACTGTTTCTTGCTCCGAGATAGACGACGATCCCGATGAGACAAACCGGGATAAACTTGGAGAAAACCTCGGCAAGGAACACGTGATGCATCTGGTAGCGGACCTGGAAGAGTGTGCGAAACATTCCGGCAAGCAGCGTGAAAAACGGAACGAACACAGCGATCGAAATTCCAAGGGGGAGGGGAGTGCCTTCGAACAAAGGAATGCTCCAGGCAAAAATGATTGCGATACCAAGGGAAAGAATCGTAATGGCTGCGCGGAGAATGAATAACGTCCCGAATGTGAGCAAAAAATCTTTGGAGCGTGACAGTTCCCGCACGGAAACGGCATAGAGACCAAAATCTGCGAGAATCCCGAAGATTTGGAGATAGGAGTAAACCGTTTGGTAGTTTCCGACCAGGCTCTGATTCAATGCGGTTGTGACGAATTTTATGCTGAGGATCCCAAGAACCATCGTCACCGCCTGAGACGAGAGTTGCCAGAGGGTAGAGGTGGCAATTGCGCGGGGATGCATCGGAGGGGAGTATGAAGAATATTGATTCGGATTTATAGACGAACGGAAGAAATCCTTCGATACGCGACGCCGTGTCACCCTGAGTAGCCCGAGCTTCAGCGAGGGCGTATCGAAGGGCAGAAGGCGTCGCTACTCAGGATGACACTGAAGAAAATATCTTTCCCTCTGCCCGGTTTCCCCCTAGAATGCCCACGGTTTACCCCGCTTTGTCCGAGCTATGCCCTCCCCCTACACGATCGAGCAAACGGCCGATGCAAGCGGCCTCTCCATCAAATTCATTCGGAGACTCAAGTCCGCTTTGCCAGAGCTTTTCGAAAAGCATACGGAGAGGGGACAGAGCAATGCGCTCCTCTTTGATGAAGAGATCATTGAAGTTTTAAAGAGAACGAGGGATCTGAAAAATCGCGGACGCACCCTGCAACAGATTCGGGATGAGCTTTCGGAAGTTGCGGCGAAGTATACGAACGTCGAACAGGAGAAAAAGAGTGAATTTGAACCTCTCGCTCCTTCCACTCCAAATGAGGGCGCGCCGGAAGAGAGTGTCATTGTTACGAGTTCTCTTGAGCGCGAGAACGAGCTTCTGCGCTCGCAGGTTTCGCTCCTGCAGGAACTTCTGAAGAAGGCCGAGGATCGCTTTGATCGTCTACTCCCGGCGGCATCAACCGATGGGAAAAGACAGAATCTTAAATCACAGCTCCTCATGTGGCTGGTGGAGGCTGCGGTTGTCACCGTGTTTGCTGCAGGATTCATTTTTATGATTTGGCTGTTTGCTCAACGAGCATTCACTCTCTAGGGAAGAGGAATGAGATCTACAACCAAAAGCCATATTGCGAAAACTAAAAATCCAGTTACGATTCTCATAGAATGCCCCTTCCGTTCAAGCACCTCACTTCCTCCCTCCAGCTGACACCGGAGGTGGCGGAGAGCATATTCAAGGTCGCAAGAAAAATGGAGAAGATTATGGAGAGAAACAAGAGAGTGCACCTCCTGAAGGATAAAGTGGTGGCGCTCCTCTTTTATGAGGCGAGTTCCCGCACGATGCTCAGTTTCCAGGCGGCCGCGCAGAGGCTGGGCGCCGGCATGATCATGGCGCAGGGGAAAGATATGAGTTCCATGCAGAAAGGGGAGACGATCGAGGACACGATTCGGATGGTTCAGAGCTATTCGGACCTCATCGTCATGCGTCATCCAGAAGCAGGCTCCGCCGCCCGGGGCGCCTCGGTGAGCGCGGTACCGTTCATTAACGGCGGCGATGGGGGGAACGAACATCCGACGCAATCCATGCTCGATCTCTACACGCTCCACAAAGAACTGGGACGCCTCTCGAACCTGCACGTTGCCTTTGCCTGCGATCCGCTCCACTCGCGCACGATCCGATCGCTCGCGCTTATTTTGAGCCAGTATCCGGGAAATCGTTTCACGTTCGTCGGCCCGGAGAGCCTGAAGCCGGGCCCCGCGTTGCTTCAAGTTCTTGAGGAGCGAAGGGTTCCCTACGACATCACCACCGATCTCCGCGCGGGGACGAATGCGGATGTCCTGTACATGAACCGCCTGCAGGAGGAACGATTCGAGGATCATGCGGAATTCGAAAGACTCCGCAATGCCTACGTCCTGACGCCGGACATGCTTACGGGCAAGAAGACGCTTATCATGGATCCGCTGCCAAGAATTGATGAGATCGCGGAGGAGGTCGACAGGATGCCGAATGCCGCCTACTTCCGGGAGGCCCGGAACGGGGTCCCGATCCGCATGGCTCTCCTTGCTATGATGTTGGGCAAAGCATGAGCACCATCCTCATTCAGAATGTGAATCTCGTCACAGACGAAGGACAGAAACAATCAGATATTCTGATTGAGAAAGGATTGATCAAACAGATCGGACCGGCGCTCTCGCAGGAGACTGATGACATTATTGATGCATCGTCTCTCCTCCTCTTCCCCGGACTCATCGACTGCCATGTGCATTTTCGCGAGCCGGGCTACGAAGAAGCAGAAGATATGGAGAGCGGTGCGGCAGGCGCACAGAGTGGGGGAGTAACGACCGTCTGCGATATGCCAAATACGAAGCCGCCAACCTGCACGCTGCGCGCGCTTCAAGAAAAAATTGAGCATGCGAAGCGAATCAAGGGATGCGATATCCGCTTCTTCTTTAACGTATCGAAGATGGAAGATTTGAAGGAATTGGAAAAGGTTGATCATAAATCCATTGCGGGAGTGAAGGTGTACTTTGATCATTCAACGGGAGATTTGGGAGCGGATGCACAAGCAATCGAAAGCGCATTTGAAACCTGCGCCAAGCGGGGGATTCCGCTCGTCGCGCACTGCGAAGACGCGGCCGTGAATGCAATCGCAAAAAAGAAGAACACGCGAAAAGACATCGCCGCTCACTCTCTCATGCGTCCGCCGGAATCCGAGATGGAAGCGATCGATGAAGCGATCGTGCTCGCAAAAAAATATGGCACCGCGCTCCATGTCGCTCACATAAGCACGCGCCTTGGGCTTGGCCTGGTGCGGGAAGCGAAGACGGATGGACTCCCCATCACCTGCGAAGTTGCTCCCCACCATCTCTTTCTCACCGTTGACGACTACGAAACGCTCGGCACGTTTGGGAAAATGAATCCGCCGCTTCGAACACGCAATGATGTCGAAGCGCTCTGGGAAGGAATTTCGGATAGGACGGTGGATGTCATTTCTACGGATCACGCCCCGCACACGCTCAATTCAAAACAGAATTCTGATCCGCTTCTCGCTCCGAGCGGGGTTCCGGGAACGGAAACGATGCTGCCGCTTCTGCTTTCGTGCATGGAGGGAGGACCAAAAGATTCCAAGGGAAACATTCGGCCGATCGGAGGAACGCCCGAGACCGATATTCAACCGAAGGATATTCTTCGACTCTGCTTCACGATGCCAAACCGCATCTTCGGGCTTGGCAAACCGGGGATCGCGATTGGCAAACCGGTTGACCTGATCCTCGTAAACCCCGGTCAAAGCTGGAAGATCCACGGAAAGGATCTCAAAAGTAAATGCGGATGGACCCCGTACGAGGGATGGGAGGTGATGGGGAAGGTGATGCGCGTATTTTAGAAAAGCTCTGATTAACTCATGGGGTGGCTGAAACCGCATGAATTTTATGCTTGAAAGAGATTCTCCTTGCAGAGGAGGATTACTACGCTATAAAGTGCCTCCCTTTCTCCAATTGCCATGTCATACGGTGATTATAATGATGATTGGCGCTCTCCAACCTCATATGGGTATCACGATACGAGTTATATAGAAAGGACTGCACCAGCAGCAGAGCGAGATCAGGCAGCACTGAGAGAGCAGATGGAACAACAGAAGCTAGGAAATGTGGAAGAAGCAGTTCGTGCATTTAATGCACGTCCTGCTTACCAGCGTGCACTCATGGCGCAGAATGTAAAGCAAGGTGAATTGAGAACTATGGATGATCAGTTTGCACATCTAAGAATGCACTTTGGGGATGAGGAATATGTAGATCATATGCATGAGAGGAGGTCTTCACCTGCCGAGGAGCGCGCTCTCGGTTTATGTGCAACCACTGCATATGATATGGAGAGTATTCAAAATGAATTAGAGGAAAATCCTATAGAGGTAAAGTACGCACTGAATAAAGCTTTGCAGTTACAAAGGCAGTGGCATACGGGAGTCTCTGACTATGAAAATGATGATTTTGGGAGCGAAGTAAGAGTGCAAATGGAGCAAATAGATAGCGAATTGAAACTGCTCATTAAGAAACTACGTGGGAAAGTGCAGCATGCCAAGAGGGTAAAACACCGAGCTGAAGCAAGTAATGGGGAGAGTAAAAAGGCTCCACTGGAGCCTACATCTACTCTCGACGTTCCAACTTCGACGAAACAAGGAGTCGCAGGATTATCCTCTTCCGTTCGGACTAGAACATGGGCTGAGTGGTGGAGAAAAGTTTAGAGAAAGTCACAAATTCGGTGAAAAGGAGAAGTCCAGTCATAGCGATCACTATAGATTTTATTCATAGCAGGCTCACTAAATTTGAACTTTCGCCTTTGTTCATCATGATCCTCCTGCGCAGGCAGTTCTGCGGAACATGCCTGCGCCCCTATTTCGCATTCTCACGAAGGGTAGCATCTCTCAATACCTGCATGTATCTCTCACAACATCCCCGTGCCCCTATTTCTTCTTGTCCGGCAGCAAATCCCAGATCAACTTCCACCAGGTGCGGTAACTTTCGGCGAGACGGGGACTCACCATGACGAAAAATGTCGGATCGTCTTCCAGCTTGCCAAGACCGAGCCCCGTAAACGTGACCACGGTGTCTCCGAAAATATCGATTGCGGAATGCGTTGAATACTTCTTGGGAAGAAATTTATAGGGCTTACCAACGGCCCTTGGCACCTTCTGCAAATGATCCTCCACATCGTGATCGAAGATGTGGTGATATTTCATGCCCTTTTTCTCCGCTTCCTTCAGGAACCATGCGGTAAATGTTTCGAGTCTCGGATCGAACCAGCCGCCCTTCGCGCCGAAGGAGTACATATCCTTACCAACCTTCAGAGCCTCCCGGAGGTAATTCTTCATCCCCTCAACCCCTTTGTAAATGTATGCGCGCTGCGGCGCGCGATGCTCGCGATATTCGGCGAGGAGTCCGGGGAGTTCCTGCTGAAGCCGCAGTTCCTTTTCGCGGATGAATTCAAGAAGTTTCCCCGGCTCCACGGCTTCGTACACCGTCTCACCCGAGGAAAATACTTCATACACAAGACCCTTCTCGATGAGGCGATGGAGCGTGTCGTACGCATTGCGCCTGTGGACTTTTGATCGGAGTGAGATCGTGGAAACGCCGGAACCGCCGTAGGTAATCAGAGCATGGTAAATCTTCGCTTCATTCGGGCTTAAGCCAAGATCCTGGAAGAGATCGCTCGCCATGTGGTGATTATTATCACCCTGTGGTGATATTTGCCACTCAAACCTCAATCCGTAGATTGACAAATATAAATTCCATTTCTCATTCACTCATGACGTTTCTCTCACCATACGAAGCTCTCGGCCTCCTTGCGGGGTTTGCGGCAACCATGCTGCTCCTCGTGTACATCCTCCAACGGGGGAGGGGACACCAGACCCGGGAACGATTTCTTGCTGCAAATCGGACTGTCCATTGGTTCAACGCCGCCATGAGCATGGCAGTGACATGGGTGTGGGCTCCCGCTGTGTTCATCGCTTCGCTCCAGGCCTACACGCAGGGAATCGCCGGAGCATTTTGGTTTATTGCGCCGAATATTCTCTGTTTCTTCCTCTTCGCACCCCTCGCTATCCGCCTCCGACGCCTGATGCCGGAGGGGTTCACCTTGCCGGAATTCATCATGCGGAGATTCCGGGGACACAGGGGGGCACACTGCACGTTCCTCTTTGTGTTCTTCGGGTATCAGCTGGGCGCGCTCATCATTAATGCACTTGCGGGGGGCATTCTTCTTTCTTTGCTCACCGGACTTTCTTTCCCCATTGCAGTCCTCGCAATGGCGGGAGCGGCGCTTTCGTATTCCCTGATCAGCGGATTGGAAGCTTCCATCTACACGGACGTCATTCAGATGCTCATGGTGATTCTCATTGCGTTCTTTCTTGTTCCTCTCACGCTCATCCGTGCCGGGGGGATGGAAGCGATCGTGGGCGGACTCGGAGGTGTAACAGGGGAGTTCAGGAATATCCTCCACCCGGGCGTTGCCTTTGCTTTCGGCATACCGATGACTATCGGCCTCCTCTCGGGACCGTTCGGAGATCAGATGTTCTTCCAGAGAGCATTTGCCGTGCGGCAACGCGACATCATTCGTACATTTGTGATTGCCGGCCTCCTCTTCGGGCTCGTGCCTATTCTTCTTTCGACATTCGGATTCATCGCGGCTAATCCAACATTCGGCATCGCCGTTTCGGATCCCCAGATGGTCGCGCCGCTCGTCATTGCACATTTTCTTCCTCACTCCGCATTGCTCCTCTTCACGCTCATGGCATTCGCAGCGCTCGCTTCGACGATTGACAGTGCCTACTGCGCTTTAAGTTCACTCGGGGCGATCGACCTCTACCAACGCTATATCAACCCTCACCCGACGCATCTGCAGATTGTGCGTGTTTCCCGCGCCGTTATGTTCTGGACGGCGGTGCTTGGAACCGGCATCGCGCTCCTCCGGCCAGAACTCCTCTGGGTGTTCTTGATCTATGGCGCCCTTGCTTCCGCCTCGCTGTTTCCCACCATTCTCAGTCTTTGTTGGAATAGGGTCACAGCGCGGGGGGCGGCATGGGGAGTGGGGCTTTCCCTCCTGATCGGCCTTCCACTTTCGATCTATGCAAATATCACCGAGCAGCAGACGCTCATCGTTGTCGCCGCCGTCGTCAGCGTCCTGATGGGAGGAATCATCACCACGCTCTCCGCATTGATGAATCGAAATACCTTCTTTGATTTTTCGGAAATTCGGGCATCGGAAGCCGGTGTATAATTTCTACATGTCCGGACATTCCAAATGGGCAAACATCCGCGTGAAGAAGACAGCGCAGGATGCAAAGCGCGGAAAAATCTTCACCCGTCATGCGCGGCTGATCGAAATCGTTGCGCGCAGCGGCGGTGCAGACCCGGATACAAACGCTGCACTCCGCACGGCAATCGATAACGCCAAAGCGGACAGCGTTCCGAACGCCAACATCGAACGTGCGATCAAGAAGGGGATAGGAGAGGGCAAAGGCGAAATGATGGCGGAGGTGATGTACGCGGCCATGGGCCCGGGCGGCTCCGCGCTGCTCATCGAATGCCTGAGTGATAATACGAACCGCACGCTTGGGAATGTACGAAATATCCTCGGAAAAAACGGCGGCCGGTTCGCGGAGTCCGCATCGATTGCATGGATGTTCGAGCAGAAAGGAATCATCGTTGCCTCGTCCGACGCTCCGCTCGGTGAAGAGCATGAGCTGATGCTGATTGATGCCGGGGCCGAAGATATCGATCACTCGGAAAAAACTCTCTCCGTGAAAACAAGCCGCGAGGGGCTTGGAAAAGTACGGAACCTCCTCACGGAGTGGGGATTCAAACTCGAGAGTGCAGGGTTACAATACATTCCCAAGCAAACAGTGGATATCGAAGATCAGAAAGTTGCCGAAGAATTGATACACCTCATTGAAGCTCTCGAAGAAGATGAAGATGTCGCGGAAGTGCACACAAATGCTGCAATCCGTGAAGCATGACCCAGATGCTCAATCTATGCTGCAACAATTTCATCGACTCCTGTGACTTCCTTGAGAGATTCCGGTGGTAACGGAATGGACCCGCACTCAATTTCTTGCCACCCCTTCCGCGTTGTACGCGGACGAGATGACGTGAGAGGCGCAAGGCCGCCCCTCAGAGGCTTCGCTGGTGGATGGAGAGCGGCACGGATTGATTCCACTTTTGCAGCGAGTGATTGGATATACTCCTGAGCGCTGTCGATGGAGAGTGTCAAAATTTCGGAGAGTGTACCTTTCAAGTGATCACGGGCTACAGAGAGTTGATTTGCAATTGTTTGTTCGGAGAGGCCGGACCACGATGCAAGCTCCTTGTTACGAACATGATAGAGATATCGGAGTGTGAGAAGTTTTGCGGAGCGCGGCTTTTTCTGTGCGAGGGTCGCGATTGCGATGAGCACCCTGTCCCGTTCCTCCTCGAGTGAGAGTATTTCCTCCGGCGTCGGCTCCGAGCCCAGAATCCAGCCTCCTTCTGTGTCCTCCTGGCTTTCCCGTTCGTAGCCGCTGAGCACTACCTTTTCTGCTTTTTTCCCCATTTTGCGAAGGTAATCAACAAGCTTGTAATGCGCGATCTGAAAAATCCATTTTGTGAACTCTCGTTTCCCATCATAGCTTCCACACGTCCGCATGAAGCCGAGAAATGTCTCCTGGACGATATCCTCCACAGCATGTTCGTTGCTGACATGCACACTGAGAAATGCACGGATTCTTCTTTTGTATCGATGATAAATCTCATCAAATGCCCGCTGATCTTTCTCTTCCCGGTACAAACGGACGAGCTCCGCATCGCTTTCCGTTCTCCATTGCCGCACCTGCAGTTCATTCTCGATCTGCATCGAAAGACGTTAAAGCGCTCCGCGAGAATGTCAAGAAATTAGCCATGCTAGAATTTCCCTGATGACGCTCGCCTCGCTTGAAGAGATTCTCCCGTTTCCACTCCAGTTTTTCGTCGCCCTCTGCGTCGGACTTGCCTTTGGCAGTTTTGCGACGATGCTCCTCTATCGCATGCCGGAGGGCGAGAGCATTGGGGGGCGCTCCCGGTGTCCGCAATGCTCGCACATGCTTGCGTGGTACGACCTCCTGCCGCTTGTGAGTTACGTTTCGCTTCTCGGGAAATGCAGATACTGCAAAACTCGCATCCCTGCGCGCTATCCGTTCACGGAGCTTTTGAGCGCACTTCTGTTTTTATTTGTTACGTTGCATTTTCGGGAAGCACCTCTTTTCCCGTTCCTCGCACTCATCGCAGCGCTCTATACAGCGCTCCTTATCGCCCTCTATGACCTAAACACAAA